>Ga0209813_10000008_pt1 | contig 102867 bp, 109 predicted proteins | sample EndMethybrTD3033_FD_187596 | JGI IMG/M metagenome (GOLD analysis project Ga0209813, IMG submission 187596) | Populus endosphere microbial communities from Tennessee, USA - Endosphere MetaG P. TD hybrid TD303-3 (SPAdes) (version 2) | ecosystem: Host-associated > Plants > Roots > Endosphere... | reverse complement strand
ACCCACCCCGCCTCCACAGCTCTGCGCTGGACCGTGGCGCTAGCCCCCGTAGCGCTGGCTTTGGCAGGTGGCGCAGTGAGCCGGCTGCGGGGCGGGGCCTCGGCCGTCTGGCTGGGCGTGCTTAGCGGTATCTCGTTTGGCGGCACGGCAATTGTGGGGCGCATGCTTGTCTTCCCGTCCTCATGGTGGCATGTGCTGTTTCAGCCGCTGCCGTACGCTTTTGCATTGTTTGGCCTGCTGGGCATTACGCTGTTTACCACAGGTTTGCAGCGCACATCTGCCACGGCGCTCAACACCATTATGGTGACGGCCGAGACGCTGGTGCCCGCGGCGGTTGGCGTTGTCCTCTTGGGCGATACCGTGCGGCATGGCGTATGGATTGCGGTTGTTGCCGGGCTGGGGTGCACACTGCTGGGCGCAGGAATCATGGGCGTTATTGCGCCGGCCGAGCGTGCATCGTAGGCAGTGCATTTGCCCGTCCACTCGGGTATGATAAAAGCATGAACATGGTAGCTGACGCAGCCGACTGATCACAATGGAAGCAATTGCCGCATACAAATACTTGGGAGCAGCAGGCGTAGGGGTACTGGCGGCTGGCCTGGCTTTTATTTTAGTTCGGTGGCCGCAGGGGCCGCACCTAACGTTTAGTCAACACGTCGCAACCTACCGCCGGGCCGTGCTGTACTACATTGCGCTGTTCAGCGTGGTGCTACCCATGCTGATGCTGTTTTTTATGGGCTGGTTTATGCCGACGTTTCACCTGCCGGCAGCGTTCGGGTTTTTTGTGGCAGCGGCGGCGCTGACGCAATATGCGTGCACGCTGGTGCCGGAAATTGACGGTTGGCGGACACGGTACCATCGCTTGTTGGCGGGTATCTCGGCCATCTGCCTGGTGCCGCCGCTGGGGTTGCTGGCCATTGCCCACAGCGCCAGTCATGCCGACAAACTGATTGCTGGCGGCGGGCTGGCAGCCATGGTAATTATCATTGGCATTGTGGTGATGCGCCGGGGCGCGCAGCGGTTCTTTTTACTGCTGCAAATTGCCTACTTTGCAGCGTTCTTCTTGCCCATTTTGTTCGCCAGCTACGCGCATTAGCGCTATACTTTCTATACAAATGGAGCAACCGCCGGACACCGTCGTACATTGCGTGGGTAGCTTCCCGGCACAAACGCCGCAAGAGGCCATGCGCGCTATGGTGCAGGCCGCCGGGCCGTATCTGCAAACACTACCATCGGGCGAGACCAACCGCCCGCAGCCGTATGCCTCCATTCTGAACCGCTTGGTGGCCCAAGGCATGCTGGAAATAGAACATGCCGGCGAGTGGCCGTCCATGGAGGGCCGCACCTACACCGCCACACCGCGCCACCGGCCCGACGCCCACACCATGCAGCTTGGCTACCTGGAAGAAACGCAGGAAGCCTTCCCGGTTTACCGCCGGCTGCGTCATGACAATATTCTGAACAGGCTGTCATACCAGGCTAGCGTGCCCACCGATTTCACGCTGTCATTCGCCGCCCTGGGTCCGCAAGGCCCGCTGCAGAACAAACGCGCGTTTACCCAGGCCACCCTCCGCGACATCCAGGCCATCCACGAGCTGACAGGCGACAAAGCTCTCATCCAGCTGGAGGCCGCCGCCGAGCTCACCTTGCTTGCCAAGGCCCAACCATTTCAGGTCATGATTGAACGCGCCCTGCGCCTGGGCAAAGGCATTGCCAGCCTTGCGCGGCAGTCGCCTGAAGGAGCGCGCTTTGGCGTTCACCTGTGTCTTGGCGACCTGCACAACAAAGCCGACGCGCAGCCGCACACCACGGCGCCGCTGGTAACGCTGGCGAATGCGCTGGCCCGGCATTGGCCGCAAGGCCGTACACTGGAGTACATTCATGGTCCGCTGGCCGCCGGCGATATTCCGCCTTCCACCAACGAAGCGTTTTACGAAGACTTGGGCAAGCTTGCGCTTGGCCCGCACACCGCGTTCTATGCCGGGTTTGTGCACGAGGCGCCCACCCTTGGCCAGCAGCAAACCACGAAACGCATCATAGAGCAGGCGCTTGGCCACCCGCTCGCGGGCGTCTCCACCGCCTGCGGCCTGGGCCGACGTACACGAGCCGTAGCCAATGTCCTTATGGAGCGCGCTGTTTTGCTTGCCGAAACCGCCACGCCGTAGCACCAAAAGGCGCGCTACGCCACGCCCACTTCCATATAGGTAAATTCTATGCCCGGGAACTGCTCCGGGTCCACGGCCCAGCCACCGTCACGCGTAAAGAATGCGCCATATGGCTGGCTTTGACGCTGCGCTAGCTTGGCGGCATATGCCTCGTGCGCTTGCTGACTGCCGGCAGCTTGCTTGCGCTGGATGCGCAGCATTTCGTCAATGGCCGCGTTGTTCAATGTGCTTACCACTTTCACATCCACCAAGGGCGCACCGGCCGGACGGCGCAGGGCTTTCTCACTGAGGTCTTGCAGCTGACGGTACGCGCCGGGCCCAACCGGCCCAACTATTACTTGCTGGTACGCATCGTAGCCCACGAAAGGTTCGGCCTGGGTTAGGGCCGTATGTCCGCCCAACAGCCCGTCGTCAAACACATATGTTTCATACGGCGTGCCCATGGCGCTGCACAGTGCCGCGCCCGGCTCGCGCGGGCTGTACCACGAGCGGCTTTGAACAGCAATGGGTGTCACCCGAGGGTCCCGGGCAAACACATCTGCCACCCCGCCAAAAACAGAGCCAATGTCTGGCCGCGCCCGGTTGTCTGCATTGCCGTCATACAAAAGTGCGACGGGAGGCCCGGTGGCCAATAATCCGTCAACATAGTGGCACAGCATGCCGGTCACCAGGCTGGCGGCCTGCGGGTCAATGCCCTGTACGGCGTTTGCGCCGCGCAACGTTATAACGCGTGACCCTTCTGCTATCAGACCTTCGGCGCGGGCCATCCATGGACCGACGTCCATGCCAAGCATCACGGCCTCGGGCAATGGCGGCTCAACAGCCGCGTAGGGTAAACGTTGAATGTGCTCGTTCATGCCAGTACTCCATCCTCCATATACAACATGTCATTGCCATCATAAAAGTCCAGGTAGGTCTGCACGGCGCGCACCCGATATTCCTTCATATAATTGCCCAGCGCCGTTACGGGCACGAACCTTATAGCTTCTATTTCGTTTGGCTGCGGACGCACTTCGCGTATGAATTCGCTCGGCACGGGGTCTGTCCGAAACGCAAACTGCAGTTTGTCCAGGCTGCCGTCTTCCTGTGGCGGAATGTAGTTGACAAATGCCGGGTACAGCGGCTCTGGGCACAGGCCAATCTCCTCCTTGCACTCACGCAGCGCCACCGCCCGCGGCGACTCGCCCGGGTCAGACCCGCCGCCCGGCCACGCCCAGGTGTTGCGGTACGATGGCTTGACCAGCAACAGCTCGCCGCCCTCGTTGAATATCAGTACGCCGCCACCCATACGAATGCCAGGCTGCTTGTTGTAATAGTCTACGGATGCTTGTTCATTTATATGAGTCATGGGCGCTATTATAACCCACCCGCCCGGCAGCCCTTATAGGCTACTGTATAATCTGCGGAGGTTCTTCTGCGTTCAAAACGGCATCAATATATATGGCCGCCTCTCGCGCTTCCGGGTACATGCCGCCCCGCCCCCAGCCCATAAAACCGCCGCCAATAACGTAGTGCGTCAGCGAGTAAAACTCGTCTGCTTCTACCATGTGGCGCACATGCGTGCCGTCCACAAACCACACTGCCTGGCCATCGGGCGCAGGCATGAACGGATTTTTGGGATGATGGCCCGGCCGCTCTATGGGCAGCGCACCTGCGGCAAGCGCGCCAATGGACCAGCTGGTCTGGCCGGTTGACATCAGTGGTGTCGTCTCGGCAACCAGCCGCTGCTGCCGTGCGTCGTGCGCCCACGTTGCGCGGCTGGCCGGGCTCAAATGCGGCACAAGCCCTGCAAGCGTCAGCGCCGCGCAGCCTACGAACTGCTGGGTAGGCAGGGGCGGCAGCTCGCCCAAACGTATTCTGCTGATGTCCACACTGAAAAAGCCGGTTTCTATTTCGCCATTGTCAATTGTCCTGGTCATTCTTGTCATAGTTGCATAGTGCGCCGGCGCCGGCGCGCTTCAAACGTGTGTGGGCATATGCGCAACATGTTGCAATTTCTGGGGAAAATTTCAAAACATAGTGTCGGCGCGGCTACCATAGGCTGCCGCGTTTTGCCATAACATTTACCGCCACGCGGTGTACGATCCGCACGCTACACTGTGGCTGCTAACTAGAAAGGACCAAGACATCATGCAACGACTGCGAAACCTTATGGCCGTGTGCCGGCCACGCCAAGCAATACACACCGGTGCAACAGTACTTATTCTTTTGACCATTACGGCCGGCCCCAGCGCCGCCGCGGCCGCAGCACAAACGGCTACTGGCAGCCGGGCACAAACGTTTGCCACAGCGGCCCAAGAGTTTGGCGTGCCCCGGCAGCTGTTGCTGTCTGTGTCATATAACGAATCGCGCTGGACGCCGCACGGCACACAGGCCAGCAGCGACAATGGTTTTGGCATTATGGACCTGCGGACCAAGACCGTTGCGCGCAGCTCAGATGGGCGCGGCGACCCAGCCCGGCCCGCGCCCACTCAAACCACTGTGCACGCAACGCATTACACATTGGACGATGCTGCGCAGCTGCTGGGAGCCTCGCCCAACACGCTCAAAACCGACGAACGCCAAAACATCCGCGGGGCTGCCGCCGTTCTGGCCAGCTACGCACGCGGCCAGCACCAGGGCCAGCTGCCCGCAGCCCTCACCGACTGGTACGATGCAGTAGCCGCATACAGCGGCGCAATCGACCAGACGTCGGCACAGGCATTTGCAAACGACGTCTTCACCAGCATGCAGCAAGGCGTCTCCCTTGCCACGCCAGACGGCCAGCAGCTTTCCATTCCGGCCACCCCGCAAGCCGCTGGCGTACCACACAGCACGGCGTTGTTGTCATCTGGCGTCGATTGCCCGCCAACCATCAGCTGCCGTTTCGTACCTGCAGGCTATGCGGCCAACAGCTCAGACCCCAGCGACTACGGCAACTGGGACCCAGCCAACCGCCCTCACGACATGCAAATAAAATACATTGTCATTCACGATACCGAAGGCTCGTACCAAAGCGCCATCGATCATTTCCAGGACACCACCAGCTATGTCAGCGCCCACTACGTCATTCGCTCCAGCGACGGCGCGGTAACCGAAATGGTTCGCCCCAAGGATGTTTCGTGGGGCGCCGGTGACTGGTACGTCAACATGCATGCCATCAATATTGAACATGAGGGCTTCGCCACCCAGGGCTCGATATGGTACACCGAGGCCATGTACCAATCCAGCGCCAAACTGGTGCGCTACCTAGCCGCCAAGTACGGCATCCCGCTTGATAGGCAGCACATCCTTGGGCACGACAACATCCCCACCATCAGCCCGAGCCGTCAAGCCGGCCAGCACTGGGACCCAGGCCCCTACTGGGATTGGAACCACTACATGAGCTTGCTGCAAGCGCCCATTACCAGCGGTTCGTCGGTAACGCCCAGCTCGCAGCTGCTGACCATATCGCCCAATTTTTCCGCCAACCAACAGCCCATAGTAGACTGCTCCAGTGGTACATGCCAGACATTGCCCGCGCAAGGCAGCAACCTGGTGTACCTGCACACCGAGCCACGTGCCGACGCGCCCCTGCTAACCAACACGTACCTACACACTGACGGCTCGCCAGGCACCACACACATTGAAGACTGGTCGGCTACCGCCAACGCTGGCGACCAGTTCGCCGTGGCTGGCATGATGGGCGACTGGACGGCCATTTGGTACAACGGCACCGTCGGCTGGTTCTACAACCCTGCTGGCAGCGCCCGCACGGCACATGTGTCGCACGGCCGGGCCATTCGGCCCAAGGCAGGCCTAGCCAGCATTTCCGTGTACGGCCAGGCGTTCCCCGAGGCCGCCGCGTATCCGTCGGACATTCCCGCGCAATCCATCGTCCCGCTCTACGCCATGTCGTCTGGGCAAACCTACGTTACCAGCGGCACGCCGCCAACCGACTATTTCTACGACGCCACCATCAACTACAGCCTGCCCGACGATCACGCCATTGTCATCGGCCACGACCGCTACTATCAAATTTCGTTCAACCACCGCCAAGGCTTTGTGAAAGCCGACGACGTTGACGTGCTTGACTTCTAGTCAGCCCAGCTTCAGCCTTGCGCCGGCACCGGCCGGCACGTACAATAGGCGAGTGCTTCTTGCCGGCTACAACACGGACACCCTGCTTTGCCAACGATCCAAAGGAGTACCAACGTGAACGCACTCGAACTGCACCAGGAAGTCTGGCGGCGCAACACGGAAGGCGCGGCCGACTACTCGGACCTCACGGTCCCCGAGTTCAACCTCGACATCGCCGGCTTCCCGCCCGTTCCGGTGGACGGTGTGCCCGAGGTTGTCGCGGCCTGGCGTGCGCCGTTCTCCGACTTCGGCCGGGACCGCCGCATTCTCCGCTCGCTGGCGGACGCCAACGGCATAGCGGTTGAGCACCAGATGCTCATGACCCACACCGGCGACTTCACGACGCCCGCAGGCGAGGTCATCCCCGCCACCGGACGCAAGGTGACAGTCCGCTCGGTCGACGTCCTGTCCGTCAGGGACGGCAAGCTGGCGCAGTGGCGGGCGTACCCCGACCTCGTCGGCCTGCTGCAGCAGCTGCAGTAACCAAGTACCGATAGCCGCGGGGAGCACACTGCCTGGGATGGAGCGATCCACAATTCTTCATCCCAGGCAGCCCCACCCACCATACGAACAACACCAGGGGCCAAAAAGCGCGTCGCCACCAAAAGACAACCGACCAGCTACCGCAGCGTTTTGGCCAATGCGGCGGCAACTGATTCATCGGGCATACTAAAACCATCGAACGAGTTCGGCTCGGGCATCGGGAACAACCCGGTCTCATGCTCCAGCCTTGGAAACACATGAAAGTGCAGGTGGTTCACCTTCACCTCATTTTCTGCCTGCAGCGGCTGGTATTTCTGCATAATGCCGGCGCCATACCCTCTATCCAGCAGCAACGACAGCCTGCCAAGCTCTTCCATAATGACATTGCCCTCCCGGCCTTCCAGCTCGGCCGGTGTGCTAACGTGCCGGTTTGGAATCACCAGACAATGTCCCGGCCGAAACCACGGCCGCGACACAAACGACATGCTCAAGCACCCAGCCCGAATAATCCGATCCTCAAAACCTGACGAATCACAAAACACGCACTTCCCCGATTCCGGCATATTTCCTCCAGCTAAAACTGCTATGGTTCACATAATAGCAGAACCTGGAAGGCGCGGCAGCCGTTCGCCGGCACGCGCGTCTCTGTGGCTATTGCAACGTTAGCGTAAGCATGTTTATATAGACGGACAATTAGCGAAAATCCAAAAACAAAGAGAGGAATATATGTTTGAATCCAGCGGCCCGCTCATGACACGCGACAACACACCTGCCACCATCCCCCCTTCTGTGGCGGAAACACCAACAGTGGAAGCTTTGCGCAATGTGCTATACGACGATCAGTACGAACAGTTCGCGGCTACCTGCGACAAAATTGGCCAGCACCCGCCACGGTTTGGGCTGACAGAAGCCCAAAACTCGCATGCGGTGACGGTCGACTTTATAGAAAGCTGCCGCAACCTGGGTGACGTGCGGGACTTGGCCCAAACACCAGAACTGTTCCGGGTGTACGAAGCGTATTCGCGGCAGGCACCTGAATCTCTCTCGCTGGTAAGCGGCCACCTGGCATTGGTCACCGGCGCCATCCTGCACGGCAGCGAAAACAAGCACAGCTCGCCAGCCATGGTCAGCGCGCAGCAGGAAATGCTCCGCCGGCTGAATGAAGATGGCTACCTGGGCGTTCTGGCCTTGACCGAAGGCAGACACGGCACCGACGCTTCCAACATCGAAACCACCGCCACCAGGGACCCGGAAACGGGCGAGTGGATTTTGCACACACCGCGTTTCGAGGCCCGAAAATTCATGCCAAACGTGGGCGACCCGGACACGCCGAAAGTTATGGTCGTTGCCGCGCAGCTGTACGCTACGGATGAAAGCGGCAAGCAGCAACACCAAGGCGTTTCGCTCTTCATGGTGCCTGTCCACGCCCCGGACAGCCCGGCCGGCGTGGCCGTAGAACGCATGGGCGACAAAACCGAACTGGCCATGGACAACGCGGAAACAACCTTCACATCCGTGCGGCTGCCGCACGAATACTGGCTTCCCGGCCAGTACGCCTACATTGACGAGCAAGGCGTCTACCAAAACCCGCTCACCAGCCACGGCAAACGCTACCACGACGCCATTACTTCCATTGGCTCCGGCCGCGTTGGGCTAACCGTGGGCGCGGTCACCGCAACGCACGTAGCCCTGGCCTTTGCCTACAACTACGCCAGCCAGCGCGAAACCATTGGCGGCAAGAAAATTATCGAATGCGACAACATTCAGGAAAAACTCATAGAATCGGCCGTAGACATTCTGGCCATGACCTCGCTCATGAACGAAGTCAAACGGCGCTACTCCGATCCCGAAACGCCAGCAACGCTGCGGGCAGCACTGGCCATGCAGTCCAAGGCGTATGTTACAGGCCGGGCCCGACAGGTTATTGACTCGTTGGGCGACACGCTGGGTGCTCACGGCATATTCAAGGCCAACATCCTGCCCATTCTGGCCGGCAACACCAAAGGCTCCCACACCGCAGAAGGCGACGGCGACGTAATGAGCGTAACCGGCGGCCGCTTGGCCATGCGGATGGGCGCCGAAGATGCGCTGGCAGCTGTCAGCTACCCCGCCCCGGCCCTGGAAGAGGGCCCGGCAAAATGGTTCGATATGGTAGACCGGCACGCGCTGGCGCTGATTGCAGAAGGCGTAACCAATACGGACAAAATGACCTCGGAGGTACACGCGAAAGCCATATCGCGCGCCGCTGTTGGCTCGCTGGCCATGCACCAGCTTCTTGATGCTGCCGACGCGACAACCGGCGAAACGAAAAAAATCATTGGCGCGGCTGCCGAAATATACGCCTTGCACGAAATCAGACGCGCCGCCTGCTGGCACGCCAAAGAGCAAGCCAGCACCGTCGCCCAGGCCGATGAAGCCTTGGCCGAACGGTACAAGCAACTGTGGCCGCACATCCCGCAGCTGGTAAAAGCACTGGCTGTGCCCCAAAACCTGCTAAGCGCACCCGTAGCCAGCGAAGACTACACCCAAATATCCCTGGCCGAAAGTGCCCGGCGCACAACACCGCTCATCGTCGCGCAGCAGTAAGATCCTGTTTCATTTTTGCCCACCAGCATGGTACGCTGTAACCATAAGCGAGAAATGTGGGGATGAGGCAAACTATAAAGCGTCTAGCACTGTCATGTTTTGCGGCAATGGCTTTTGTAGTGTTGGGGATGCCCTCGCTGGCAGCCGCCTTCACGCCAACCATCCAAACGTACACCATCCCCAGCGCTAACTCTTTTTCCACCACCATTGTCCAAGGTTCGGACGGCAACATGTGGTTTGTTGAGGGCGGCACCAGCAAAATTGGCAAGGTCACCACAGGCGGCGTCTTTACCGAGTACAGCATCCCCGGCGCGCCCGTCGGTCTTGCAGCTGGGCCGGATGGAAACCTGTGGTACACCGACCAAAGCACCAACAAAGTTGGCAGAATTACCCCTGCCGGCGCTGTTACCGAGTTTGCCATACCCACCAGCAGCGCCTTGCTTCAGCGAATGACTGCCGGGCCGGATGGAAACCTGTGGTTCTCGGAGGAAGGTGTTGATAAAATTGGCAAGGTCACCACCAGCGGCGTTGTTACCGAGTACACCCTGCCGGCAGGCACCAACTGTTTATACGTTTCGGCCGGGCCGGACGGCAACGTGTGGTACACGGGCAGCGGCACCAACAAAGTTGGCAAAATAACACCCACCGGCTCAATCACCGAGTACACCATCCCCAGCAGTGGTACCAACCCCAAAGGCCTGGTACTGGGGCCGGACGGCAACATGTGGGTTGCCGAGCAAACAGTCAACAAAATTGGCCGCGTAACACCCACCGGCAGCTTTACCGAATACACCATTCCCACCAGCAACACCGAGCCGGAAAGCATTGCGGCCGGGCCGGACGGCAGCCTATGGTTCACCGAATATCTCTCTACAAGCGTGGGCAGAATTACCACATCAGGCGCAATTACCGAATACGCTGGCGGCGGCACGGTGCCGAATGTTGCCGGCATTGCGGCCGGGCCGGACGGCAACGTGTGGTTCACGAAATATCAAGACGGGCAAATTGCCAAGCTTGTGCTGCCCGCCAAGCCCGGCATTACCAACAAAACCGTATCGGTAGTTAGCGGCTCAAGCGTTGTTGTCGATGTAACCACTGGCGTCAGCGGCAACCCGGACACCTCCACGCTGCGGATTGTTTCCGGACCGTCGCATGGTACGGCCGTTGACCCGCCAGGCACCGTCACCTACACGCCAGCCGCGGGCTATGTTGGCAGCGATAGCCTGGTGTACGAAATATGCTCCAGCGATGACACCGGCGTCTGCGCGCAAGCCACCCTTGCCTTCACCATCACCGCCTTGCGTGCCGGCCTGGCAGCAGCCCCGAATACCGGGGCTGGCACACCACCAAGCGCGCAAGCCCACGCGGCTGGCCTTTGGGTGCTGCTTCCGGCCATTGCCTTTATATCCGCCGGCGTTGCAATACTCCACAGCGAACATACCCGGTTCAAAACCATCAAATAACCACGCCGGCAAACCACAGAAAAGCTTACTTTACTCCTGGAATGGGTTCTTGCGCGCTTGATCAAACAGCGTCTGTACGCTCACGCTGTTGTCTTGCAGCTGCTTGATGCGGTTGATGGTGGCCTGGTCAATGTGCAGCTTGGTAGCAATAACCTGCGTTGCGTCGGTGCTGGGCGCCGGCTTGGTATGGACCAAGGCGTCAACGCGCAGCATAATAAACCCGTACAGCACCGCCAAAAGCAACAAAAACAGCAGCAGCCGGAACCGCGCCAGGCGTTTCATAGTGTGTTGAATGCGGTTTTGGATTGCTTGGGAATTCATGGCTTAATAAACTCGTCTATTACTAGTGTGAATGAAATTTTGCCCGGGGACTTCTGGTCTGGCTGGACATTGATGCTGCTCACTTGGGCGGTGCGCCGGTTTTGCTCAAGCCTGCTCAAAAATGCAATGAAGTTGCCATAGGGAACGAGATCGGTGTTGGCCTGCGTCACGGTGATTTGCAGATCGTAGACGCCCGGGATGCCCTTCACCGGCGTAACCTGCGTGAGCGCGCCGGTCTTTTTGGTGGCAGCGCCGCCGCCAAGCGTGGATGGCGGGAACGCAATGGAACTGAGCTTGGGTATGCCACTTTGTGCTGCAAGGTTTACAATTTCGCGGACCGCTTCGGCCTGATCTTTGTCCTGGGGCACGACACTTTTTGCAATGGTATTCAGCTCGCTGTAGGTAGCAATGTCTTTTTTGACCTTGGTAAGCTGCACCTGCTGGTCGGCCACATTCTGCGCCTGGGCTTTAAGCTGGGCCAGCGTTTTGGAGCGCGTCTCCAGCAGAACGTTCGCCTGGCGCACGCTCACCAGCAGCCCCAAGCCCAGCAGTACCAGCACACCCATCAGGCCGTAGTTTACTTTCTTGCTGTCTATGGTCATAACGCTGCCTTTTTGATGTTGGAGTTGATGAACAGGAACGGGTTGTTCTTGGTGAAAAGTGCGCGAACGCTAGCGGTGCAAGGGTAGTTGGCATTGGCCGCGGTGGCGTCTGGGTTGGAGCACGAGATGCTTACAATGTCAGCCTTGGAAAAAATCTGGTTGTTCGGGTCGGCCAGGTTCACTTGCAGCTGCGTTGCTGCGTTGTAGCTGCCGGTTTGGGCGGTGATATCCACGGCGCTTTCGGTTTGGGAAATGGACAGGTTGGTCAGAATGACGTTTGATGGCGTTAGCGTGCCCAGCTGTGTCAGCAGCTTGGAAAACAGAATTTCTTTGGACAGTACGGTAACCATCAGCTTGAGGTTGTTGGAAATGTCGGTGGCCTGCTTTTGGGCGCCGCTGACGTTTTGGTTGGCCAGCTGGGCCTGGGCGCTGGCAATGTTTGTTTTGTAGTTGTTGATCGAGTTGGTCATGATGAATAAACCGCTGGCCGTAATGAGCACAACGCCCAGTATGGCGCCCAAAAACGCCACGGCCCACTGCGCCGTCCGCCGGTTGCGCCGCGCGTAGCGATACTCCTCCTTCAGGGCTGGCGGCAGCAAGTTGATCATGCAAAAATCTCCGCCGGGTTGGTAATGGCCAGCCCGGCCGCAGTCACGTACGACATGCGCTCGGCACTATAAAACGGGTGCAGCTGGCCAAAGTCAATATGAAACGCCGGATCGAACGGCCGCACCGGCAGCCGCAGCTGGTCCATCAGGTAGTCGGCCAGGCCGGGCATGTTGGCGCCGCCGCCCATGATGACAACCTGGCCTATGGGCGGTTCCTTGAAGTAACGCTGCTCGTAATAACGAATGGCGCGACGAATTTCTTTAATCAGCAGCGTCAGCGACGGCTCCAGAACGGTGGTCATTTGCTTTTGTACGGCGCTGGAAGACAGGCCGTATTTACTTTTGAGCATCATGGCCTCGTGCGGTGTGACGGTCAGCCGCTTGCTGATGGTGGCCGTGGTGTCGTCGCCGCCAAACGCCACGCTGCCGGTTACCACTAGGCCGTGGTTGAACACCGTTATGTCGGTGCTTTGTGCACCAAAGTCTACCAGTACTGCGGGCACGTCGCTTTGCTTGTCGCGGGCGAACATTTGCGCGCTGGCACCAATTGCCGTGTCAAACAGCACAGCCTCTAGCCCCAGCATGCGGGTGAGCGTTAGGTATGAATCGACAATTTGCTTGGGCATGGCTACCACAAAAACCTCCATGCCTTCGTCGTCCTCGCGCAAGACAGTGTAGTCGATGTAGAGGGTGTCGATGCTGGCCGGCACGTACTGTTCGGTCTCGGTGTGCACGGCCTCGGCTATGTCGGCAGCGCCCATTTTTGGCAGCTGCACCGCGCGCGTAAAGGCCCGCCCTACCGGCAGCGAAACCGCCACGCGGTTGGTGGTAATGCGCCCCACCAGCCCCTTTCTGAACAGGGCGGTGGCCGCCTTGGCCACAAACTCGGGCTTCACAATCACCCCGTTTACTATTGCCGCTGGGTCAAACACCGCCGATCCATAGCCCATAAGCCGCGGCATGCCCTTGCGCCCCAGCTCAAACTGCATAACCCGCAACGTATCGTGGCCAATATCAAGACCGAACAATGACTTATCATCGAAAAAATATGTCCGAGGATGATGCTTAGTAACTCTTCTCATGCCACCCAATCTAAAGCAAATCTGACTAGTAAAAGTATACCACCGCAGCAGGGGTCTGGGGAATAGCGCTTGCGCTTAATATAACGGCTGATAGCTGGTAATTGTCCATGTTTTTGAGCCTGATGACAACGTGGTGCCAAAGATCACCGTGCCCGCGCCGCTCAGGTCCACGGTCTGCCCAGCAGCCGCGCCAACGTTGCCGCTGCCGGTCAGCGACACTTTGCTCCAGTACGAATCAAAGACCATGCCCGGCAGGTTCACCGCGCCGCCCACGGTAATAGTTTGCAGGCTTTGCGAATTTTTAAGGTCGTTGCCGGTCACACTCGTACAGTCTGGACTGCAGGGGGCTGTACTTTTGAAGCTAATGAACTCTATGCCCGTGCCGCTGCTATTGGCAATCATGCTTGCCGATCCGCCCACGCTAATGGTGCCGTCCACTATTACCACCGGGCGGGTGGTGCCCAGGCTGTCGGCAACTTTTATCTTCGACGCGCCGCCAATAGTCAGGTTGCCGGTGATGTACACGTTGCCGTTAATAGTCACGTTGCAGCTGCCGTCCACACTGACGTTGCCAGCCAGCTTTAGGTTGGCCGGCCAGTTGCGGTTGAACGGAAAGCTGTTGCAAACGTATGTGTTGCTGTTGCCCGAGCCGTTGGTTGTTACGGCGCTGATTTGCGCGCTGCGGTCATAGGTGGGCGGCGGGTAGACCGGCGCCGTACAGCCCGCTACCAGGCCGCTGCCGCCGTTGCCGCCCTGAATGTTGTTGTTCGGGCCGGTGCTGGTCTGCCCGGTTGCGCAGACCGTGCCGTAAATGTTGGTACTGTGGGCCAAGGTAATGGGCTGGCTGCCATTGGTGCATACCTGCGGGTATGTCGGGCCGGGCGAGGCGCCGGTGGGGCAGGCATTGTTGGCAACGTCCACGTTCACCGGGTTGGCCGAGGTGCCTATTTTGGAGGCGCCATTCATGGTTATGGTTCCGCTGGCATACACCTGCGAGTTGGTGATGTTGGCGCTGCCGCCCAAAATAAGTCCGCCCGGCCCACTAAAAACCGAGTAGCCCGTACTGGCCGTGCCCACCACCGTTGCCCGTATTTTGCGCGTCAGGTAAGGCTGGGCGTCGCCCGGGTTGCGGTACAAAACGCCGGTGGAGATGATGGTTTTGGACTTGCCGTCAGCATTGTTTGTGATCGTAGATGTAAAAATGCCCTTGCCCTGGGTAGCGCTGCTGAAAAACTGCTGCGCCGCGGTGTAGCCAGCAAACGAGTCGTCGGTATTCAGCTGGTGCACCGACTGCTCAATGCCAGCCTCGGCCACCAACTGCGCGTTTTGGTCAAACACGCTGCGCTTGGTGTGCTGATACTGCAGGGCGACCAGGCCGGCTATGGACAACCCCACTGCCGTCAAAAACAAAATCATCACCACTGCTGAAACCAAAAAGTAGCCGTGCTCGCGCAATTTACTCATTTCGAAATACCATCCTTGTGTTATAGCTGGCGCTTACTGTTTTGCCGTTTAGAACCGTGGCAAGTGTTATATTCAGCTGGATTGAGCGGGCGTCTGCCGGGCTGACAATTGCCTCGTTCGCGTCATAGTAGCTAACAGCAAAGCTGGACACTCCCGTGGCAACGGTCTTGTCGGCCGGACAGCTGCTGGTTGCACTGGCCGGCGGGCAGGTGGTGGTAGCGGCGTCGGATGCGTCGTCGGATGCCAGCGTGCGCCGGTATAGCGTGCCGCTGGACAGGTAGTACACTTCGTTGTCTTTCTGGGTGATGTACTTGGCCGGGTCGCTGAAAATAACATTGTTTTGGTTGTCGGTGGCCGCTTTTGCCAGCACCAATGTTTGGCTGCCCGACTGCCAGCCGAACTGGTTGCCTGACGGACCGTTGGCATCGGGCCACCTGTTGTTCTGGTCTGCGCTGCCGGACAGCCGAATGTCGTTGGAAATAGTGTCCAGGGCGCCCTCGGCATTGGTCAACAGGTCGGACCGCCGCTGGGCCAGCGACGACGCCTGCAGCCAGTCCGTAATAAAGTTTGCCAGTGTCAGCGACAAAATGCTAACAACAATCATCGTCACCAGCAGCTCCACCAGCGTGAACCCGCGCTCCGACCGACGCAGGCCGCGCCCGCTCATTGCCCTTGCCCCAATCCAATAATGCCAATGTCCGAACTGAGCGTAATGGCTTGCGGCTTGCCGTAGTCGGTATACGTCACACTTACGTCCACGCGCCGCAACTCGGGCAGCGGCTGGCTGACGGCCACCTGGCCCTTTTTGTCACGCGGCAGGGCGGCGGGCAGGCTGGCGGTAAAGTCAATGTTGCTGCCCGGCGTCAGCGAGTTGTAGCCATTGTTGCGCAGGTCTTCAATCTCGGTTCGCGCTGCGCGTGTTGCCAGGTCTAGGTGCTGGCTTTGCACTTCTATCACCTGCATGATGTAGTACAGCCCACCCAGACTACTTATGACAATACCCAAGACAATGATGGTAACCATCAGCTCAACCAGGGTAAAACCACTTTCTTTTTTCGCGCTCGGCGGGGCTATCATGCCGACCTTTCTGCTTTGGCGTCTTGTTGTATTATAAAACCGCTTAAGCTTTCGCCCAAGCGGTTTTATTGCACGCGTACGGTGAACTAGTTGGTAACCGTAATGTCGTCGGCCGGCGTGTTGCCGCCAAAAATTGTGCCTTTCGCTACCAGTGTATAGCCGCTACATGGCGTTGCACTGTTGTCACAACCCGTCGGGCTTGGTGTGTACGTGTAGCCGTTGGCAGTGGTGAACTTGCCAGCCAGCGTACTGTTGTTGCCGCCGGCGGCGCTGGACATCCAGGTGTCAACTGCGGCGATATCTAGCGGGTAGTTGCTGTTGTCGGCGTTGTATTCGCCCAACTTGTTCTTAACCTCGGAAAGTGTCGACTGTGCGTCCGCTTTGTGTGCTTTGTTTTGCGAACCCGTGTACGCCACAAACGCAATGGCCGCCAAGATGCCGATGATAATAATCACGATCAGCAATTCGATAAGTGTGAAGCCTGCCGAATTAGACTGCTTGATTTTTGTTCTTCGCATTGTGGATCCCCACCCTTTCTTTAATGTTTACGCTAGATTTCCATCTAGTTTATGTCAGTATTATTTCTTATGGTTATCATAAAGTCAACATGCGGCGCGCGGCGCCGCCCGGTTACTTCGGTGCGTTGGTGGAAATTTGGGTAATGGGACCAAAAACGCTGACCGCAATCAGCCCCACCATGCCGCCCAACGCCACAATCATCACCGGCTCAATAACAGAAGACAGCGCGCCCACGGCCGTGTCTACTTCTTGCTCGTAGAATTCGGCAATTTTTAAAATGACCGTGTCGGTCTTGCCGGTTTCTTCGCCTACAGCCAGCATTTGGGCGACAATGGGTGGGAAGTGCTTGCTTTTTTGCAGCTCTGTGGAAAGCTGGCCGCCAGCCTGGATGGCCTTGGAGCAGTCCAACAGCTCTTTCTCGATCACGGCGTTGCCAATGGCCGCCGCCGTGGTGTTAATGGATTCCACAATGGATACGCCCGCGCCCATCAGCGAAGCAAAAATGCGCGAGAACCGCGCAATGGCGGTCTTCGTAATAATCACCTTGATCACTGGGATCTTCAGCAAAAACGAATGCCAGGCGTACCGGCCGCGCGTCGTTTTTATGTAGCGCCGGAACAGTATCAGCGCCAGCGGCCCGCCCACTACCACGGCAAAAATGAAAAACGGCTGCTTCATGGTGTGGCTGGTGGCCAGCAGGCCGCGCGTGTAAATGGGCAGCTTGGAGGCGCCGCCCAAAGACGTCAGAATGTTACCAATCTTGGGCACAATAAATGTCATCAATATGAAAAACGCCAGCATGGTCACCACTGCAATAACCGACGGGTATACCATAGCCGCCCGAATTTTGCCCCTCAGCGCCGCGTCCTTTTCCTGCTGGAAGGCCAGACGGTTAAGCACTTCGTCCAAAATACCGCCGGTCTCGCCGGCACGCACCATGTTGACGTAAATGGTAGAAAAAGCTTTGGGGTGCTTGCCCATGGCGTCGCTGAGGTTGGCGCCGCCTTGCACGTCGGCCGTGACATCGCCCAATACTTTCTTTAGGGCAGCCGACTCGCTTTGTTCTTTCAAAATATTGAGCGAGCGCAGAATGGGCACGCCGGCGTTGATCATGGTGGCAAACTGCCGGGTGAAGATCACCAGGTCTTTCGCTTTGATGCCACTGGAACCTGGCAGGCTCAAGTTCATATTCAGGCCGCCCTTGGCTTTCACCTCTTTGACAATAACGGGCTGCATTTGCTTGGCGCGCAGCGCCGCAATGACCGCGGCTTTGTCGTGGGCGGTCATGGTGCCCTTTTGCATTTGGCCACTGGACAGGCGCGCGGTGTAGGTGAAGTTTGCCATGCCAGGTTACCTTTCGGCGCTTGTCACGCGCATAACTTCCTCTATGGTTGTCTGGCCGCGCAGTGCCTTTATAAAGCCATCCATTTGCATGGTGACCATGCCATCAACAATGGCCTGCGCCTCCAGGTCTTCGCTTGTCGAGTTGCTGACAATCAGCTTTTGGATAGCCTGGTTGTTGTCCAACACTTCATAGACGCCCAGGCGGCCGCGGTAGCCAGTGTGGTTGCAGTTGTTACAGCCGTCGTCGTGTGCTTTCCAAAGTTTAAGGATGGCCGTTTCGCTGGTGCCGGGATCTTTGGCGGTCAGCGGGTTGACGGGGCTTGTTTCTTTTGTGCCAATGCCAGCCTGCAGCGCTTCTTGCTCCAGCTGGTGTACTTTGGCAAATGCGCCTTGTTTCTTCAGGTTGAAGGTATCCATGATGCGGTCCAGTACGCCATCGTCCGGCGTGTATACCTCGCGGCAGTCCGGGCACAGGCGACGCACCAGGCGTTGGCCGATCACCACGCGCACGGTGCTGGCAATCAGGAACGGCTCAATGCCCATGTCCAGCAGGCGCGGCAGACACGTGGCGGCGTTGTTGGTGTGCAGGGTGCTGAAAACCAAGTGACCAGTCAGCGCCGCCTGCACTGCAAGGTCGGCCGTTTCGCCGTCGCGAATCTCTCCTACCATAATAATGTTGGGGTCCTGCCGCAAAAGCGAGCGCAAACCGCTGGCAAACGTCATGCCAGCCAGTGGGTTCACTTGTGTTTGGTTCACGCCAACGATGCGGTACTCCACCGGGTCTTCCACCGTACTAATGTTAACGGTTGGGCTATTCAACTGGCTAAGCACGCTAAACAAACTGGTAGATTTACCCGAGCCTGTCGGCCCTGTCACCAAAATCATGCCGTGCGGCTGCACAATGGCCTGCTGCACGCGCTTCAGCGATTCCCCCCAGTAGCCCAGCCCCTCCAACGTGGCCGCCTTGCTGGACTCGTCCAAAATACGCAGCACCACTTTCTCGCCATCCACAATGGGCAGCGTTGAGACACGCAGCGCGTACATGTGGTTGTTAACCGATATTTTGAACCGGCCGTCTTGCGGCGCACGGTGCTCGTCAATTTTTAGGTTGGCCAAAATTTTGATACGTGAGACAAGCGCAGCCAGCACCTTGCGCGGCAGCTTGTTGGCTTCGCGCAGCACGCCGTCTACGCGGTAGCGGATAATAACAACGTTTTCGCGGGGCTCTATGTGCACGTCGCTGGCGCGCGTTTTGATGCCGTAGTCTATGATGAGGTTCACGGTTTTGGCAATGGGCGAGTCTTCGGCAACGTCTTGCTCGTTCACCTCTTCGTCTTGCGCTTCTTTATTTTCGACGGCGATGACCTTGGCAAGCTCGGTGCTGACATTACTGCTGTTGTCGCCGTATTGGTCCAGCGTGGTCTGAATGGCCGTGGCCGTGGCAATGTGGATACGCAGCGGTTTGCTCAACTGCTTTTGCAAAAAGTTGATAGCCTGGATATCGTCCGGATCCTCCATGGCAACGTAGACCACGCCGTCTTCGTCGACATCGAAAGCTACCGTGCGGTACTGGCGGGCAATGCGCTCGGGGATGAGCTTGAGGGTTTCGCGGCGAATGTCACCCGGCACAAACTCGGCAAACGGGACGTCCACTTCCGCCGCATACAGCTTGGTCAGCTCGGTCTCGGTTACCATATTGCCTTGCACAACAATATCTTGCAGCGGTCGTTTCTCGTTTACCCCCTGCTCGTGGAGACTTTTGAGCTGGTCATCGTTGAAGGTGCCGGTCTGCCGCAGCAACTTTTCAACTAACGCATCGGATATACGCATACTCGGTACCAAGTATACACGACAACCATAAGCTTTTATAATTTACAATTGCGCACGACAACAGTACTATTAGAAATAGACGAAAAGGTAACGGCACCTGCCAAAAACACAAAAATATGGACAACACTCCGGAAGCAAAGCGCAAAATAATGGACGTCACCAAGCACCCGAAGGCGCACACGGCAGACGACACAGACGATACCGCCTTGCCTCAGCATGTGGCAATGGCCGCCAACCGGAAGTTCGCCAATAGCGACCAGCCGGACGCGCCCGACGGCGACACCGACGCCGACAAGCCCGCGCCCGTCAAGCCCATGCACCATGCCAAGCGTATTACCATACAGCCGCTTTCTAGCCCGGCCGACACCCATAACGACGATGCCGATACGCCAGCGCCAGCCGACAAGCCAAAATCTGCCCTGGATGAACAAACCCAGTCCGCCCCGGCTCCGGCAGCTGCCCGCAATGCTGTCCAGCCAGCCGCACCAGCCGGCGGTTCCGCTCCGGCACCAGCCCCCTCCCCATCGCCAGAGGTCCCAGCAACACCAGCCACCCCAGACGACGTCAGCGTTCCAGCTGCCGAATCCGACAATCCGTCGTCAGACGCCGCACCAGCCGAACCATCGCCAGCAGCCAAAAAAGCCCTGGAAGAGGCGACCAAACGCGAGGGCGAAATACAGGGCTACATTGCCTCCCACGAGTTTTTTGTACCCATAAACACCGAGGCCCGCAAGCGCTCCATCAAAGTCAGCATTGGCCTGACCATCATCATCCTCATCCTTGCCATCGTCCTCATTGACCTCATGCTGGACACCGACATCATCCTACTGCTGCAAAAAATCCCCCACACCCATTTCTTCACCCGATAGCCATCCAAGCCATGAAACTCAAAAGCATTCACCACATCGCCATCATTGCTTCCAACTATCAGACGTCCAAAAAGTTCTACACAGAAATACTTGGCCTAACCGTCGTACGCGAAGAGTACCGCAAAGAGCGCGATTCCTACATGCTTGACCTGGCGCTAAATGGTGAATATATCATTGAGCTTTTCTCGTTTCCAAATCCTCCCAAAAGGCCCACCTACCCGGAGGCCACCGGCTTGCGCCATCTGGCCTTTGCCGTTGAAGATGTCGCTGCAACGCTCAAAGAGCTGCAGGAAAAAGGCGTTACAACCACCGAGCTACAAACTGACGAAAAAACCGGCAAGCCCTACGCCTTCTTTTTCGACCCAGACAACCTACCGCTAGAACTCAGCCAAATATAACGTACGCACTATACTAGCCCTGGAAAAGATTTTCGTACCGGCCTACCAGGTCACTAAAGGTATCGATCCCTTCGCCTCGTACCCTTGCGCGTTCGGCCAACACGGCATCAAATTTTTCTTTTAGGTCGGCGTTTCTCTGTATGTTTGCTTCTGATGTTGCCGGCAATCCATCGTCAGCCGAAGCCGCTACATGAACTTCGACATCTTCGCCTCGGTGCAACCTGACAGCAATTATATTATGGCCATCTATTGCGATAAGCTTGCCGTTCTCATCTTTGCGAGCTATAGGGTCTGGCGGCAGCTGGTCAAGCGCGCCTTTTTGAATACATTCAAATATAAAAGCAACCGTACGTGGTTTCAGAAAATCCTGCGAGGGCAATATCTGGTTTGGCGAAACTTTCATATAGTTATTCTAGCAAAAGGGCGCCATTCCGGCGCAAGCCCCGGGCGGAATAGGCCCTAGCCCCCGCATTGACACTGATATGGCAATGCGTTTTACGCGTTCGGATCATCTGATACTGTTGCCTGCGTGGCAGCGGAAGCGAATTCTTTTAGAACTTGTAGGCTTTTAGGGCCTATGCCGCGTACGTTTCTTAATTGGTCGGAGTTTAGGAGCTTTTCTGGTTGATGAAAAGTAATGCCGACAATTCCTGACGGATAGCGGTCGGAACGTTGGGAAGTTACAACTGTGACGTCTGGACCGTCTGTTTCACTTATCGCTATCCTATCTAATGCGCATACCGCTCTACCTATATCAGAAATTACACCCGGCGCCGTTTCTGCCACGTCGTGGGCTACATGTCCGATTACTCTTCCCTCGGGCGGTATGATACTAAAGGGATACGCTTCACCCATAAAAATAAATAATACTATGATGTACGGCATTTGCAACCGTGGTACGCCTGGAGGGATTCGAACCCCCGACCTTTGGTACCGGAAACCAACGCTCTATCCAGCTGAGCTACAGGCGCATACTGCTACCAGCCTACCAGATATAGCTGCTGGCGCCAAGGGTGGTAGCCCCGGCGGCTACGACAATGCCGCCCAATAGGAAATGGACAGCGGCGTGCTGGACGACAGCGTCAGGCTGGGCGGCACGCTGGTTACACCAGAACCGAGCGCAGCAAAACGATACGTGCCGGGTGACAGGTTTTGGTTGATAAGGCCTACGTTTGCGCCGCGCGCCAGCTGCGGCATGGTGGTGGCGTTCACCACCAGCCAGACGTAATAAAACGTATTGGCCGCCACGTTGGCGCTGCTGGCGAGCGCAATAGCCTTGACGCCAGAGGTATTCAGTGTGGTGGCAAGGTCGGCGCTGCCGGCAAGCAATGCGCCGCTTAGGTCGTACAGCGCGGCATACGAGGCGTTAGCCGTAAAGCCCGCGCCCACTGTCGCCCCAACGTACAAGTTTATGGTGCTGACCGTGGCAGTGGCCGTGGCCTTCACCTTTATAAGAACGGGTTGGCCGGCCGTAGGCTGGGTGAAGTTGGCGGCAATGGCCGGGTCGAAGCTCCAGGCTTTGTAGCTTTGATCTTCTGGCTGCGGGTTGGGCGAGTTGACAGTCACCGATCCGCCCGTGGCGGTGTAGACATTGCCAGATGGGTCGCGCCACTTTAGCTGGCCTTGGTCGGCGTACAATACAACGCCGCCGGCAGCAGGATTTGTGGTGGGTACCGCGGCAGCCTGCGTCAGGCCAACAACGCCCGCACCGCCGCCCACGTCTGGGGTGGTGGCGCCAACCTGCACATTGTACGACGTATACAAACCACCATTTGGACCCATGATAAATTTGTCCACGCCGTTGTTGCGCATCTTCATGAGGTTGCCCGTGGTGCCGCCGTCTTCTGCGTCAAAGAAAATGCCCTGGGCTGCCGTGCCCGCGCCGTTAGCGCGCAACGACAGGGCCGAGGCGTTGGCGTCGCTTTGGCCTGGGTAGGTGTGCACAATTTTCACCGTGCCTTTACTGATTTCCGTACCGTTCACGCCCACTGCCGTGCTGTTTTTGTTGGACGATGTCACGCTAACCGCGTTACTGGTTGTACTGGTGCTGGTGCTGACCACTTCCAGTGCGTTTACCGTGCCGGCGTAGTCTACGTGGAAGGCGGCTTGGTCAAAGCTGGCGTTTTGCACGGCCACGTTCATAAGGCGGCCCAGTGCGCCGCTGCCGGCGTTGGTGTACGTGTTAAAGGCCGAGCCCGGGTTTGTCCCCTGGTTAATAAACAACGTGCCGCCGGTGGAGGGCGAGCCGGACGTGACGCCCGTGGGCTGCAGCGTCAGCGTTGGCGTTGCTGGGCTGGCCGTGGTGCCGGTGGTGTTGGTGATCTTCAGGCCGCCAGAGGTATCGCGAACCATGGTTGTGTCCTGCGTGCCGCTGCCGGCAGACCACAAAACCTTGCCGTCGGTGTTTACCTGGAAGCGCCGCGTGGCATCGCCGGATTGGGTCGCCGCCAAGGCTGCCACCCCCAGCGTTGCCCGCACGGCAAAAAATGCGCTGGACGTTTGCAGCTGGCCGTTGCCCGAACGAAACAAGTTGGTGTCGCCGCCAAAGGTAATGCCGGTGGATGCGCTGGTATCTGGCAAAAGCAAGGTGCTGGCGCCGGCCCCAGGTTCGTTGATGGTAAGGCGCTGGGTGAAGGTGTTGGCCTGGTCCAGGGAAGGTTTTTGTGCCAGGCTGGTGGCAAAGTCCGGGAAGTCGGCACTGGTCAGCGTCACGTTGGCGCCTGCCTTACCGTTCACAGCCTGCACCGAAGTATCGGCCAGGCCCAGCGCGGCCTGCGCGTCTGTGGCTAGATCGGTCCGCGGAATGCCGCCAGTAGACTTGACGTAAAACTGGTTGAGCGTGCCGTCGGTGCGGAGCTTCAGCGAGCCGTCATTGGCATGCTCCACCGCCAAATAGTCATTCAGCAGTGCGCCCCATGTCCCATCATCCTTGCCCGGAACAGGCAGTCGTACCATCCCCTCGTCACTCCCTTTTTGCTTATGCTTAAGCACTGTATTTTACTGGTAGCTGCCAGGGACGTCAACGACAAAATGCCGCGCGCGCTTGTATTCGCATGTAAAGCGGGCGCGGCCGGGGGTTACTGCTTGGAGGAAGCGTCGGTACCGGTTTGGGGCTGGTCGCTTGCGGGCGGCAGGGACCGTTGCTCGGAATGCTGCAGCGCGTGCTGCAAAGACTGCAACACCTGGTAGGCTTGCTCGCGGCTCATGCCCACGCGGGCGGTAATCATCTGCTTGGCCGTGCCGTTGCCCTGGCCAAAGTTCATCACCACGCCAGAGCTGGTTGCCTGTACCTGCACGCCATCTGTGTAGATCACCCGCGGGTCGACAGCCATCACCAGCACCAGGTTGCGGTCGTTTTTCAGGTCGTCGTAGTCGTGGTGATGCTCGTGCCGCGGCGGATCGTAGCCGGCAAGCTGCCACAGGCTGGCGGCCTCGTCGTCAGCCATGCCAAAGTGGTTGATCAGCAATAGCAAAATGTCCTCGCTGGGCCGTTCCTGTCCTTGCTCAATACGCTCCAACACGGTCTCGTCAATCTCAACCGCACCAGATACATCGGCCACGGTTTCCTGCAGTTTTTCGCGCATGCCTTTCAGGCGGGTGCCGAGAGTTTTAAATGGAAGTTCGGATCGCTCGTTACTCATTGCGTATTTATAGTACGCCTACCCCCGGTAGGACGCAAGCAAAAGTGGGAAGCATCCAGCCAGCGTGCGGTATAATGCCACTATGCAACCGCAAGCCAACGTACCGCTGGCCGCCCACTCCACCATGCGTCTGGGAGGCAACGCCGCCTGGATGGTCGACATTCACGACCGCCATGAACTGCAGGACGCACTAGCCTGGGCCGACGAACGCCAGCTGTCGGTGCTGATGATTGGCGGCGGCAGTAACATTATTTGGCGGGACGAGGGCTTCCCCGGCCTGATCATAGTCAACAGCATCCGCCGTTTCGAAGAACAGCGCGAGGACGACGAAAACTACTACGTCACCATTGGCGCCGGCGAAATTTGGGACGAGGCCATCGCCCGCACCGTGGCAGCGGGCATGACCGGCATTGAGGGCCTAAGCCTCATCCCGGGTACGGCTGGCGCTACACCAGTGCAAAACGTGGGCGCGTACGGGCAGGAAATTTCCCAAACCCTAGTGAGCGTAGAAGCGTACGACCGTCAGGCAAAGCAGTTTGTCACCCTGCCTGCCAGTGACTGCGCGTTTGGCTATCGTACCAGCCGTTTCAAAACAACCGACCGCGGGCGCTTTTTCATCACCGCCATTACTCTGCACTTGTTGCACGGCAACCCGCAGCCGCCATTTTACAGTTCACTGCAACGATATTTTGACGAACACCACATCACCGAATACACGCCTGCCGCCATGCGCGATGCCGTCATTGCCATCCGCCGCAGCAAGCTGCCAGACCCGGCTCAGGTAGCCAACAACGGCTCGTTCTTTGCCAACCCCATTGTAGATGCGGGCGTGTTTGCCCAGGTGCAGGCCGACTACCCCCAGGTGCCGCACTGGGACATGCCCGATGGCCGCATCAAGCTGTCGGCTGCCTGGATGCTGGAAGCCGCCGGGTTCAAGGACATGCACGACCCTCAAACCGGCATGGCCACCTGGCCGGCTCAGCCGCTGGTGCTGGTGAACGAGCATGCGCAGTCCACGGCACAGCTGCTTGCCTTCCGGCAAAAAATTATCGACAAAGTCCGGCAGCTTTTTGACATTACGCTGGAACAAGAGCCAGAGCTGCTGCCCTAAAACCCAAAGTCGCCATACGCCGCGCCCGTGCGCATGTGCCGAAACAAATGCTGCAGCTCGGGAACCAGCGGCTGCGGCGGCTGGTCCATGGGTGCCCATACAAGGTCGTCGCACTTGTGCGGCTCGGCGTTGTGCGGCTCGCCTTCCCACTTGGTAGCAACGAAGAACAGGTTGATGCGCTCGTGGTCACCCTCTTCGGCCAAACGGTGCTGGGTGTGCACCAGGCGCAGGTCTTCAGGGTGAACAACCACGCCCACCTCTTCTGCAGTTTCGCGCACCGCCGCAGTTACGGCGGGCTCGCCGCCGTCCAAATGCCCGGCAGGCAGGCTGTATTCGCCGTCCCGGTAGCCAGTGTTGGCGCGGCGCAAAAACAAAACGTTGTTGTCGCGTTCCAGCAGGACATATATAGCCGGTACTACTTTGTGGCGATTTTGCCAGTTGGCCATGGCTTCCCAAAGCTCCGATTACTGCTGGCATGATACCGGCTGTTGGCGGCCAGTGCAAATGAAAACGGCTTGCAGAGCCCGCGTTGAGCCCAGTGCCAGCGGCCTCTCAAGAAAACCCCTGCCGCGCGCTTATGCTTGCATTGTGGGCGAGCCCGTGGTTAAATCGGCCTCGACGACAAAGCACCAGCCTTACGGATGTTTATTGTCTTGACTGTAACCAAAGGAGAACAACGGTCATGGAAAACGTACCCGTAGCAGAAGTAGAGCAATATTGGCCCGGGCTTCCTGAACGAGTCATAAACCCGCCGGAGCCAGCACCGCTGCCCGCGCAACCAAAACACCCCAGCGTCACGCACCTTATGCTGCGCGAAGCCCAGGATGATGCTTGGCATATTCCGCAAACGCACCCCCTGACACCACGCGATCGCCGCGTGGCCGGCCAGCCGCTGCGCCGCACTAACCCCATTGCCCAGGTGGACGCCCGCCTGCGCGCCGAAGGTATTCCCATTGTGGACGGTTTCCCGGTCATGGAAGCTGCCATTCAGGAAGTCCAGCGCCAGCTGCACGAAGATCCGTACCCGCCACGCCCGGTTGCTCCCGCACCTCCCCGCACCCGCACCGGCCAGTACGAGGCCAACGCCGCGCCCATCCAAATTGAGTGGCGCACCGCCGAGTCTGCCGAGGAAGCAGCAGACCGCCTGCGCGCCGTTGGCACCGCCACGCTGGCGCGCGAAATGCACCTGCCGCACTTTGGCGCATCCATTGGAGACACCTTGGCCGCAGAGCTGGCCGAACGCCGCGCCCAGCGCAGCCGGACCACGGCCGAAATTCCCATCATGCGCCCAGCGCCGCAGCCGCAGCAGCCAGAGCAAATGCTGCAGCCCGAGCCGCAACCCGCACCCGCACCGGTAGCCGCGCCAGCTCGCCCCGCCGCCAACCACCTTACCCCCGACACTCCGTTCACGCACATTGAGGTACCGAATGCCGCGCCAGAATCACAGCCGCCGGCAGCTGCACCAGAGTCACAACCAGAACCGCAGCCCGAGCCCGAAGCCGCGCCAACTCCGCCAGTCGAACCCAAGCCCGAAACCCAAACCGCCCCGCAGCCCGAGCCCGAGACGCCGCCATCTGCAGACCAGCCCAACCCCACCGAGGAACCGCCCAAAGACCGCGAAGAAGCATGGGAAACCCCATTGCGCGACGAGCTCCAGACCGCCTTCCAGGGTCTGGCTCAGCAAGTCCGCGAACGCGGCCGCGACATGCTGGAAACCTTCGTAGCAGAAAACCCGGAGCTTATTGAAGGCGCCGTAGAAGCCGCGCAGTTCACGGTGCAGGCCGTGCGCAAAGCGTTCAATTTCCTCCGCAATGCCAGCCGCCCAAAGCCTGCGCGCGTCGTCTAGGCGGCAGCTTCGCCCGGTAACGGGAACGCTTTTGTAAATGCCAGCACTTCTTTTTTGATGCCTTCCAGCGTTTTGTCGTTGCTTCGGCCGGATACGGCAGCGTCAATCCAGTCGGCCACCTGGTCCATTTCGGATTCTTTCAGGCCGCGCGTGGTCAGTGCCGGTGTGCCCAAGCGGATACCGCTGGGGTCAAATGGCGGACGAGGGTCGAACGGCACAGTATTTTTGTTGACTGTTATGCCGGCCTTGCCCAGGGCGTCCTCGGCGTCTGCGCCCTTCACGCCTTTGTTGGTCATGTCAATTAGCAGCAAATGATTGTCGGTGCCGCCGGTAACCAGCTGGTAGCCCTTGCCGCTCAGCCGCTCAGCCAAACGCTTTGCGTTTTTGACAATCTGCTGGCCGTATTCTTTGAATGATGGCTGCGATGCCTCGTACAGCGCCACGGCAATAGCCGCAGTTTGGTGGTTGTGCGGGCCGCCTTGCAGGCCGGGGATGATAGCGCGGTCAATAAGCGTAGGCAGGTTCTCGCGCGTGCGCGGGACCTTTTTCAGCGGGTTGGACGGTTTGCCATTGCACAAAATAAGCGCGCCGCGCGGACCGCGTAGCGTTTTGTGCGTGGTGGTGGTAATAACATCGGCATAGCCAACAGGCGATGGATGCGCGCCGGCAATTATCAGGCCGGAAATGTGCGAGATATCGGCCAGCAAAAACGCGTCGCACAAGTCGGCAATTTCCCGCAGCCGCTTCCAGTCAAAAATACGCGGATAGGCAGTGGCGCCCACCACAATCAGCTTGGGTTTGTGCTGGCGCACCAGCTCGGCCAGCGCGTCGTAGTCCAGGTAGCCGTCCTTGCCGGTTTGATACTGAACCGAATGGTATATGGTGCCAGAAAAGTTCACCTTCAGCCCGTGCGTCATGTGCCCGCCAAAGTACAGCTCCAGCCCCATCACCGTATCGCCCGGGTCACACAACGCATAGTACACGGCCATGTTGGCTGGGCTGCCCGAGTACGCCTGGACATTGGCATGGTCAACGCCAAACAAGGCCTTGGCTCGGTCGCGCGCCAGGTTTTCCACGGCATCCACAAATTCGCAGCCGCCGTAGTACCGCTTGCCCGGGTAGCCTTCGGAATATTTGTCGGTCAGGCGGGAGCCCAGCGCCCGCAGCACCTCGGCCGAGGTGTGGTTCTCGCTGGGTATCATCTCCAAGCCATCGCGCTGACGGTTGGTCTCGGCGGTTATCAGCCGTTCAATTTCTTTATCTTGCATGCCAAAAACTCCTTTGTTGTTACGTGTACGCACCGGGATGTTTTTGGAGTAGCTAAATCATACGCTTATTGTAGCAGCCCTGGACAGGAAAACGCTAGGTATGGTGTGACAAATGCACAGGAGGATGCGGTGGCCACGGCTTGAAAAGTAAAGGGAAACATTGTACTATACTTGCACTTCCGGGGGCGCATCTGTTGCCTTTGGAGGTACATTGATAGCAGACCGAAACGAGGAGGGCAACATGGCTACTGGCGCTTGTTTTTGCAGCGGCTTTGTTGCTCTCCTTGTTTTTGTTACAGGACGACGCGCACTGCACGGAAAAAAACTTTGCGCAAGAAAGCAAGGCCAGGGCAAATCCGTTCCGTCCACGAAAGGACAATCATGACCAAGACCGCCCCCGTCACCCAGCCCATCGAAGACACCCCGGTTTTCACCCTGACATCCGAAGAGAAGGCCATCATCCGGCGCTTCGTCACCGTCTTGACCGACGTCGGCGTGCAGGCGAACCTGGTGGTCAACATCAGCGACGGCTTCACCAGTTCAAAGGCGACAGTCGAAGCCCTGGCCGAGGCCATGCAGGACGTCCGCAGGACGTGCGGCTTCCAGATGGAAGGGGGCGTCGTCGCCGCACCCGAGGCGATCCCCGAGGCCGCGCCCTCCCTGGCCCTCGTCGTCGACGTCGCCCAGTACCTGGCCGGCTCTTCGCTGTTCCAGTTCCCGGCGAACTTCCTGCCCGGCAAGGAACTGGTGGACAAGTGTCTGGCCGAGTTCTTCCGGCAGGTCGAGGCCCACGTGGCCACTCAGGGCTAGACGCGGCCTTGCATGCAGGCGGCGCGGTACGCTTTCACAGGTACTGCGCCGCCCATGCGCTCATCTTTTTCCTCCACCTGTCTGCTATCAATGTTTTTCTTATACCTTGCATTGCATATCATATATGATATTCTAAATGCACTATGCATTCATCGAACCAGAAAATCGGTAACCTTATTGCACAAATTCGTCAAGAACGCGGCCTGACGCAGGCCGAGTTTGCCCGGCGGCTGCGTACCAGCCAGTCGGCCGTTAACCGCATGGAGCACGGCAAACAAAACCTCAGCCTGGAAACCCTGGGCCGCATCAGCGACGTGCTCAACAAGCAGCTCATCAGCCTCAGCACGGGCAGCGTCAACCTGCGGATTGAGGGCGGCCACGAACTGAGCGGCAACATCCCGCTCAAAACCAGCAAAAACGCTGCCGTGGCTCTGCTGTGTGCCAGCCTGCTGAACTACGGCGTTACCAAGTTTGTCAACTTTCCGCGCATAGAAGAAGTTTTTCGCATTATTGAAGTGCTGGAAAGCATTGGCGTGCAGGTGAAGTGGGTGAACGGCAACGACCTGGAGCTGCGCCGGCCGGAGAAACTGCACCTGGACAAGCTGGATGCAACGGCGGCGCGAAAGACGCGCTCGGTGCTCATGCTGGTAGGTTCGCTTATGCACGACTACACCTCGTTCAAAATTCCCTACGCCGGCGGCTGCAAGCTGGGCGCCCGCACCGTAGAGCCGCACCTGTACGCGCTGGAGGAATTTGGCGTGGGCATTGTGGCCACTCAGGGCCACTACGAAGTAAGCGTAGACAAAAAAGCCCCCGGCTCGCTCACCCTGTACGAGACCGGCAACACCGTTACCAACAACGCTCTGATGGCCGCTGCCCGCACGCCCGAAACCACGGCCATCCAAGCCGCCAGCGGCGACTACATGGTGCAAGACTTGTGCTTGTTCCTGAAAAAACTGGGCGTTAAAATTGACGGCATTGGCACGCAGCTGCTAACCGTCACCGGCGTACCGTTCATCAAAAAGAATGTAACGTACGAGCCCACCGAAGACCCCATCGAGGCCATGTTCTTTATATCGGCCGCCGTCACGACCAACTCTAGCATTACGGTGGAGCGCGTGCCCTACGAATGGATTGCGCTGGAGCTTTTGAAGCTGAAAAAAATGGGCCTGCAGTACCACCTGTCCAAGCCGTACAAGGCGGCGAACGGCGTCATAGACCTGGCCGACATTACCATTGAAAAACACAACGGTACGCTAAAGGCGCTACCCGACAAGCTGCACCCAAACCTCTGGCCCGGCCTCAACCCAGACAACCTGCCATACTTTGTCCCCATTGGCGCCGTGCTGTCCGGCCGCACGCTCATCCACGACTGGATGTACGAAAACCGCGCCATTTACTACACCGAGATGAGCAAAGTGGGCATGGAGGTAGAGCTGGCCGACCCGCACCGCCTGTACATTCAGGGCCCTACCAAATTCAGCAAGGCCGACGTTGTCTGCCCGCCAGCGCTGCGCCCGGCCAGCTTGCTGTTGATTGGTATGCTGGCAGCCGACGGCATGTCCACCTTGCGTAACGTATACACTATTGCCCGCGGCTACGAAGATTTGGCCGAGCGGCTAAACAGCCTGGGCGCCCACATTCAAATTTTCCACGATATTTAATTGCCAGCCGCTGCCGTACGAAGTGCCTGCATGGCCGGGCCGTCCTGGCTGATGGGCTCGGCGCCGCGCTGCGTGGTGGGCGCGTCGTTGCCTATGCCGTCCACCGGGTTGGATGTCATGTAGTAGCGGTTGTTGGTAGCGCCCCACATGTTGAAGCCAAAGCAGTTGCCAGCCTGCATGCACGCCTGCAGCAGCATGCCGTAGACGTCGGCCTGGGTCTTGGGGTCGTTGTTTTCGGCAACGCTTACCTCGGACAGACGCGCCTGTACGCCCAGGCCGGCGAACTGTTTAAAGTAGTCAGTCAGCTTGCCGCTATATATTTGGTCCATTACCTGGCTGTCGTTCAGGGTGTCTTCGTCAAAATGCGCCTGAAAACCAACAAAGGAAATGGGCACACCGCGGGCGCGCAGCTGTTTCACCAAATGATAGCCTGCCTGGCGGCGATCTGAGTCGGTTTCGAATGCCCAATCGTTTAGGCCAAGCTGGGCCTGGGGGTTGGCGGCATGCGCGAACTGAAAGGCCAGGGCAATGTACTGCGGGCCAATTTTCTGCTGCCAAATACTTTGCTTGTTAAGCTTTCCCCAGTCGTTCGGGTCGAATGGCTCGTTCACCACATCCCAATAGTTGATGGTGCCGTGGCCGTGTTTGCCGTCGTAGCGCGAGACAACGGTTTGGATGTGATTGCGCAGCAGGCCGATGGCCTCGGCGCGCGTGGTGTGCGGGCTGCCAAGCTTGTCGGAAAGCCACTGCGGGTAGGCCTCGGTGAATGCCAGGGCGTGGCCGTGTACTTGCATGTTGTGGCTTTCGGCAAAGTGCACCAGGGCGTCCAGCTCGGCAAACTCGAACGTGCCTTCTTCTGGCTGCAAGGCCTGGAACTTGGCCAGCGTTTCGGTTTCCAGCTCGTTGAAATTATTGATGACCAGACGAGTGTATTCAGGATCGCGCATCAGCACGGGCAGGTCGACGGCCGTGCCAATGAGCTTTTGGCCGTGGCCATGCCCGGCGGCAATGCGCGCCAGGCCATTGGGCGCGGGCCGATCGCTTGCGTATGCTTTGCTCATATCAACCTGCGTAATGCGGTTGCCAGCCAGCGGTGCAGCGGTCAGACCGCGCAGCGTCCAAGTGTTGCTGGCATCGAAACCAAACCAAGCCTGGTGGTCAAGCACCCGGGCTTTGACGGTTGTTTGGCGGCCGCCCACGGCCACGGTCAGGTCATCGCCTGATTGGGCAATGGCTATGTCCGCCGATGACCGGGCAGCGCCCAGGGCCAGCGTTTTGGTAACGGCCGGGCGGTCCACCGGGCCGCTTTCCCACACACGCACCTGGGCAGTGGCGCCGCGTACGGTAACGTCCACGCCTGGGTCGTGCTCGATGCGTTCGTCAAAGCGTACATTCGGCGCACTCAGTACCGACAGCGTTGCAGCACCCTGGATGTCTGTCAGCTTTCCGGCAATGCGCACATTGCCCGCATCCGCCATTTGCAGCCGCGTGCCGTATGTGTTGACCGGCGGGTTGGCAACGTAGCTGGGGTTTTTGGGCGGACGGCCGGGCGTGGCAAGTTTCAGGGTTGCCTCCCCGGTGCGATGCACGGCCAGGCGGCCGCCCTGTTTGACCGTGCCCGGCATGTAGTCCCAAGTGCCAGGGCCAATAAGATCCTGTGCACCTGCCGTGGCCGGTGGCCGGCCCTTCCCGCCTTCACCATGGCCATGGCCGAAACTACAGCCAGCGGCCGCCACCGCTACCAACGCTACTGCCGCAGCCGTGCGTTGCCAGCGGGACGGCTCATCGCCCTGCTGCGGTTCATATGTGTCATAGCCACCTTCGTGCCGGTTGTCCACGCGGGTCCTCCCTAAAGAATCCCCAAACTGTACAACAAAATTCCTAGGTAAACAAGGCTTCCTGGCCGACGCGCTCCGGCGAGACCCAGGTAGAGGCGTGCTGCACGCGGCGTGCCAGTGCCTTTGGGTGCAGCAGACAGCGGATGATTGATATCACCTGCACTGCATCCATAATGTAAAACACAAAGTACAGCACTGGCGCATACAAGCTCATGGCAATTTTGCGCCGCACGCTGCTATGCTCGTCCGGCCACACCACCAGCAACACGTACATGGTGATGGTGGCATACGCGCCCAGGAACAAGCCAACGGTGCGGTAATGCCAGCTTAGGTACAAAATGTACGAGAGCATCAGCGGTTGCATCAGCAGCAACAGCTCGCCCACAAATGCCATGGGCAAACGATACAGCGTCAGCATAGGGCTATACGCCCGGTTAACCCGGCCAATCAGACCGGCGTAGCGAATGGTGGTCTGCAAGCTGCCCAGTTTCCATCGATAGCGCTGACGCAGCAACGCACGCATGCTGTGCACGCTCTCGGTGCTGGCCACCACATCCACGCCATACACAATGCGGTGCTGACGGTTGCCCAAGGCAACAATCTTCATGCTCAGGCCAATGTCTTCGGTTACCGTATCGGTGTCGTAGTATCCCACTTGGTCCAAAATGCTGCGGCGGTAGGTGGAAGCCACGCCGCCCACAATAAACTCACAGTTGGCCATGGTATAAAACTTTTTGGAACGATACCCAATCATGTGCTCAAACTTTTGCAGCACGCCCAGGACGCTGCGCTTGTCCATTAGGCGCACGTTGGCGGCCACGCCTTGCACCCGCGGGTCGTCAAAGTATGCTATGGCATTCTTGATTGCGTCAGGACGCAAAATGCAGTCGGCGTCCAGCATCATCACCAGCTCGCCCTTGGCATAGCGCTGGATGCAGTAGTTGACGCCGTCAGCCTTGCCGGCTTGGTGGCGGCGGTTGACAACGCGCAGGTTGAACTTTGGGTAGCGGCGCTGGTACGCGGCCAAGATGCGCCGGGTGGCGTCGGTGCTGCGGTCGTTGTGAACGATCACCTCTATTTTGCGTGTGGTGCTGCGGCGGATAGAATCCATGCAGCGCTCAATCACCAGCTCCTCGTTGTGGGCCGGCACAATCACCGACACCAGCGGACGCTTCCCGTGGCTACGCTTGGCGCGCCGCAGGGCTTTCTGGCGGCGGAACTGCCACACGTCATACATGTTGGCGCCGCCAATGTAGAGGCCCAAGTGAATGGTGTTGATCATGCCAACGATAATAAACAGGTAAAATGCTGGGTAGTTCATGGTCTGGTCTTTCTGCTAGGTGGCACTCACTAGGTCAAACACAAACAGCTGGCGGTTTTGATACCACGCGCCCGAGCAGGTTTGCACTGTGAGGATGGGGGGTCCTTGGTAATGAAACAACGAGTCATCGTTGGGGTTGGTCGTCACGCTGGCGCGGTAGCGGTACGTGAACGTGTGTTGGTTGTCGGTGGTCAGCGTCACCAGCGCGCCGGGTTTAATGCGCAAAAGCGAGGCGAATACTTCCGCCCGGTTATGCCCATATATAAATGTGTTGCCGGCCTGGTTGTTGGCAGGCGGGGTGATGGTGGCGTACTGGGCCTTGTTTTTTGTCAGCGTCCAGGTTTTGCTGGTGCGGTTGTACAGGCCAGGAATCACCTGCAGGTCAATCTTCAGGCTGGGAATTTGGATACGCACAGGCGTACCCTGCAGTACCTGGGCCGGCTTTGGCGCGGCAGTTGCGGCGTGCGCGGTTTGCAAAAAAGGCGAAGCCGTCTGATGCGTGCTTCGCCCATTTTGCCACAACAAACCATAGCCCATGGCCAAGCCAATGGCCACCAGGCATATGCCAGCTGTCAGGAATGCGTATGTTTTTTTCATACCCACCGCTTCCTATAACAAAAAGCAAACGTCGCCATCTTTAGAAATAAAACGGCGACGCTTTTGCTTTGTTAGGCCTGGTAAGCCTTCTTGGCAACCAAGCGGACAGCGCTGGTTACGATGGCGATCACGCCAACACCCAAGCTCACCATAGCGGTGATAGTCAGCAGGCGGTTGCCACCTGTGTTAGGTAGTACGATAGCTGCAGTTGTAGTGGTCGCAGCGCCCAGTAGGCCGGTGTACATCGGTCACTCCTCCTTAAATATGGTCTCTTCAGAGCTTGGTCTTTTGGCCTGGCTCAATAGACAGCATTATACATACTTTTGACTTTTTGTAAATAGTAGTGTCATACTGCTTATGCTTACGTCCTTACTGTTTGTTGGAACGTAATGACGATGGTTTTGACCTAGGCGCTCAGCAACGCCTCCAACAACTCGGGAAATTCCACGGTCTGCATAGAGCCAAAAGTAAAATGCCCGCGCCCACGGAACTCGCGGTAGGCAATGCTCTCTACGCTATCCCGCAATAGTTGCACGGTCTTTTGAACATCGTCCATGTCATTGTCCGAACCGAAAATGGTGATGCCCTGCGTGCGAGTGGCCAGGCTTGGATCAATGTCAAAGTCGTCGAAGAAGTTTTTGGTATGCTTACGGTCGGGGTCCAGCCACGGCGCCACCAGCACCACGCGGCCTACGTGTATTTCAGGGTGAATGCTGAGGTACTTCACCCAAAAGCCGGCGCCAGTGCTGTGGCCCACCAAAATTGTCTCCGGCCCAATGTCAAACCGCTCCGCCTCCTTTTGCCACACCGGCCAATTGCGGTCAAACGCCCACGGCACTTCGGGCGTTGCCGCGGGAATGTCATGAACCAGCAGCTGCTTTTGCAGCCAGGGGAACCAGTGCGAGTTACTGGCAGACGGATATTTTGGATTGTAGTACTCGCCCTTGTCTGGGCCGCCGTGAAGGAGAATGGCGTTTTTCATATTTCCGCTCCCGCCGTCTCGGCTCGGCACGTATTGTTGGTCATGCTTTTATAATACCGCATGGCTCCTGGTGGCGGCGCCTGGCTGCTGTAGTTTTGGCGGAAATATTGGCAGGCAAGTTTGCAGTAAGCTAGTTCCTGGCTTTTTCTTGCAGGGGGGTATACACTACCATGTCATGATTCATATGCTTATCAACCGAGCCCACCAACACCTGCTGCCAGTTATTCTTGTGGCCGTACTGCTGATAACCGGGGGTGTCGCCCTGGTGTTGTCGCACACCAACGCCAACCAAACGGTTGCCGGCCCGGGCAGCCTGGATGTTTTGGCTGGCCAGTGGCAGTATTTGCCCGGATCGGCTGCGGGCGACCAGGAATCTTTGCGGATTCAGCCGGACAATTTTTCTATTGTGCACCAGGACGGCAGCGGCGGCCAGCCAAACCCACCCGTCAACTTGTTTGGCACGCACCTGGAAACCAGCGGCAGCTGGCATGTGTTTGCCACGCTGAGCGATGTGCAGGACTCGGCCGCGCTGCAGCTGTACGGGCAAGTGCCGTTGATTGCTGACGAGTTTCGCGTTGAGCGTAAAAGTATTCGCCTCAGCTTTGCAGGTTCGACGCTTACGGCCAGCCGCTGGAATGGCACCAGCCAGACGCCGTTTACCATGTCGCTACCATTTTCCCCGGCGCCCGACCACACCATAAACCTGGCAATTGCCAAGGCTGGCAAAACGCTTTCTATAACCATAAACGGACGGCTGGCTGGCATCATGCCCGAAGATGGTAGCCTCAGCACCGGCACTGTCTGGCTGGGCGCCGACGCCATCAAAACCGCCTGGACGCTTTCCAGCTTGCAGGCCAGCGCTGACGCGGGCGGACACGTTGGCCTGGTTGACGCTTCTGCCATGCACGTAAATGGCCCCGACGCCCAAGGCCTGCAAACGCTGGCCAGTCGCAAACGCCCCGGCTTTATGGTGGGCGCCGCCATGGCCTTGGCGCCAGCCGTCAGCGACAGCCAGTATGCGGGCGTGGCGTTTGGCGGAAACTTTGGCAGCCTAACCACCGAGAACGCGCTAAAATGGCAGTTCGTTCACCCCACCCCCGACACATACGACTTCCACGAGGCCGACGCGCTTGTCGCCCTAGCTCAGCGCCACAACATGACCGTGCACGGCCACACGCTGGTATTCGGCGAGGCCAACCCGGCCTGGGTCCAAGCCCTTCCCACCGCGACGGCCAGCGACAAGCAGCACGTGCAAGACGTTATGACCGACCATATCAAAACTGTGGCGGGCCATTACAAAGGCAAGATGAGCTCGTGGGATGTAGTGAACGAGCCGCTGGCCGACTCCGAAACATTCGACCCTGCCGCGGGCCAAACCTTCCGCAACCACATCTGGTACCGGGCCATGGGCGAGGGGTACATTGCCACTGCCTTCACCGCCGCGCGCCAAACAGACCCACAAGCGCAGCTGTTCATGAACGAATACGGGCTGGAGTTTGACGGCGAGCGCTGGGACGCATTTTTTGCCCTGGTCAGCAAGCTGAAAGCCCAGGGCGTACCCATTGACGGCGTTGGGTTTCAGTCGCACGTTTACGAGGCCGGGGACAAAATTGACCCTGCCGTGCTGCGCGCGCACATACAAAAGCTGGCGCGCATTGGCCTAAAAAGCCGCATCTCTGAAATGGATGTGTACAACGACGACGGCCAAGCCGTCCAAACCCAACAGTTCCCGGCTATTTTCCAGGCCTGCCTGGCCGAGCCTACCTGCGTGTCGTGGACCACATGGGGCGTTAGCGACCGCTACGACTTTTGGCAAGACGATGACGGTAGCATCCAGCAAGGCGCCGACCTCCTATGGGACAAACGCATGCGGCCTACCCCTGCCGTGGACGCCATCCGCCAGCTTTTGCAATAATAAAGTAGGATACGACACTGCTCGGGCGCACGACGGCTCGGCCCACATAGTAGGCCAGCCGGACCGTCGTAGCCCCGCAGCCAAAAAGTATACCCGGCAGCTCCGGGCTGTACTTTTTGGCGGAGGGGTGGGCACCGTGTCCGGCTGGCCTACTATGTGGGCCGAGCAAATCCCCAGGTATCGCACTTCATACCGTAAGCATTTTAAACAATACACTGGTATTTATCACAAAAACATGCTAAAATGCTGAGCATATAAGGAGAACGGTTAGGGACACCGGCGGCAGCGCTGCCATGTTTCCGTTGAAAGAACCGTATATATGCCTATGAGCGTACTACCAACCCTGCAACGTCTGCGCCGCCGAACATCCGCCATGACCCTCGCCCTGGCCCTGCTTGCAACCGTAACATCTGCCGCAACGCCCTTGCGCGCCGCAGCAGCCACCGTGCCAACCTCGGCTGCATTTAGCACCGGCGCCAAAGTTTCGTTCACCTTTGACGATGGCATTGGCACCAACTACTCACTGGCCGCTGGCGCCCTGGCCCAGTACGGCTTCCCTGGCACCGCCTACATCATCACCAAATGTATCGGCATGACCACCACGCCCAACACCTGCGCCGCCAACCCCGACGTTGCCTACATGACGTGGGCCCAGGTGAAGGCGCTGCACGACACATACGGCTGGGAAATTGGGTCGCACACTGTTGACCACCCATTGACCGCTGCCGTTGACAACCCCTCGCTGACCGACGCACAGCTGAACGCCGAAATGGCCGACAGCAAAGCCGCGCTGGCCGCCCAAGGCTTCAACGCCACCGACTTTGCCAGCCCCTACGGCGATTACGACAACCGTTCGCTGGCTGCCATTGCCAAGTACTACGACTCGCACCGCGCCTTCCAGGACATCACCCAGCCAGCCGCAGCCGAAGTCACCAACACCTTCCCGTACTATTCTCCCCGCAGCACCTTCCCCTACAACCCCATGATGCTAACCGTCATGCAGGTGCAGGGCAACGTCCCGGTTGCCACGGTTGAGCAGTACATCAACCAAGCAAAAGCCAACAACCAGTGGCTGATTCTGGTCTTCCACAACGTTGTATCCAGTGGCGCCAGCACATTGCTGGACGACTACCAGTACAACGTGGGCGACCTGAGCACCATTGCTGCATACGTCAAAAGCCAGAACATTCCGGTTACCGACATCAACCACGGCCTGGCCAACAGCAGCACCAACCTGCTGGCAAACGGCGGCTTTGACGGCGGCATTGCCGGCGGCTGGACCACCGACAACAGCACGGCCATCCAGGCCAACCTGGCTGCCGACAACCTGAACGGCCACGGTGCCTTTGACGGCACCGCAAATGGTGCGCGCAGCAGCGTCCTACTGAAAGGCGCTGCCGCCGACACGCACCTGTTTTCGCCCACCGTCAGCGTCGACCCCACCCAAACCTACGTGCTGAAAAACTTTGTAAACGTTACCAGCACCAGCGGCGAAGTTGACTTCTACGTGGACGAATACGACGCCAACGGCACTTGGCTGTCCGGCCAGTACCACAACGGCATTGCCGGCACCACCACCGCAAACGCCGTCCAGGTAGGCGACATCAACTTCACCTACAAGCCCACCAGCGCAACCGTCGCCAAAGCCCGTCTGCAGGTAATTGCCCACGGCGCAAACCTAACCGCTTACTACGACAACGCGCAGTGGTTCCCGGAAAGCGCCATCGGCAGCACCAGCACCGGCGGCGGCTCAACTGGCGGCACCACAGCAACGGGCGACCTGAACGGCGACAGCAAAGTTGACGCCCTCGACCTCAGCACCCTGCTTTCCAACTGGAACAAATCCGGCGCCACCGCAGCCCAAGGCGACTTGAATGCTGACGGTGTGGTAAACGCGCTTGACCTATCAACCTTACTTTCGAATTGGAGCAAATAAGATGAAAGTTATCCCTAAACTGACTAGCAGTCTGGCCGCCCTGGGCGTCAGCCTGGCTATCATTGGCAGCGGCACCAGCTTTGCTGCAGGCAGCGCCAGCTTTTCACTGACGCCTGGCAGCGCCGGTGAAGTGAACGGTTCCACCTTTGGCGTAGCCGTGTACGAATCCAGCAGCGACGCCGTAAACGTCGTAACTGCCAACCTAACATACGACCAGTCCAAACTGCAGTTCATTGGCATTGACGCCAGCGGCAGCGGTTTTGACAGCAACGCTTCGTCCAATGGCGGCAGCGGCAGCGTGAGCATCTCGCGCTTCGTGTCCGGCGGTGGCACCGTTACCGGTTCGCAAAAGGTTGCCACGGTAGACTTCAAGGCCCTGGTTGGTTCTGGTTCTACCAGCGTAAACTTTTCCAGCAGCTCGGTGATTGCCAGCAACGGCAGCAACGTCTGGAACGGCGTCAACAACGCAGGTACCTACTACCTCATCATGCCCGCCAGCACGCCGCCATCAGGCGGCACCGGCGGCAGCACTGGTTCAACCTCAACTGGTTCAACCGGCAGCAGCACCAAGGCCAGCACCAGCACGGGCAGCACCAAGACCACCGCTAGCACCAAGACCACCACAACGTCTTCTTCCAACAACGGCACCGTCCAAGGCGCCAGCACGGGCAGCAACAGTTCCAGCAGCCAGCAGCCCACAAACAGCAGCAGCAACACCGGCAGCAAACACCACAGCTCGGGCAGCAGCCACCACACTGCCAGCCGCCTGACAGCCCACACCAGCAGCACACCATACTGGGTTGGCGCCGGCATTGTGGCCGTCATCGTACTTGCAGGCGTGCTCTTCCGCAAAAAAGTCCGCGCCCTGCTTGGCCGCAAAACTGCCAAAAAAGCAGTCGACAAGCCCGCACCCATTGTCACTCGCCCCACCAAAAAGCAGCCTGCCAAGGCCGCCAGCGTCGCCAAAAAGCCCGCCACATCCAAGCCGGCCAAGGCCCAGCAACGCTCACACAAGAAATAAAACAGCCTACACAAACAAGCATCAGGCCCGCTCCAGTAGCGGGCCTTTTCATGGCAACCGCCGTCCGGCGTGCCACCAGGCGGCTTTGCTGGAGCCACTTTTTTCAAAACCATTCACTGGATGGTTTTGAAAGCGTTCGGCTAAAATCGGTCTTTTAAACCGATTTTACAGTCTCCAGCAAAGCCGCCTGGTGGCACGCCGGACGAATAACATTACATCTGTTATAATACGAATGCACGCGGGATTTGTATAACGGCCAATACGCCAGCCTTCCAAGCTGGAGCTACCGGTTCGATTCCGGTATCCCGCACCAAAGTTCCAAAGTAAACGCCTTTTTGACTTCAATTTGTACCAATCGTTAGATATACATTCCAGGTGGCCCTTCAGTTTATTTTTGGCAACCGTTGCCATTGCCGTAAAAAAACTTGCTTCAGGACGGCAACTGTGCGTACCATCTAAGTCAGCTCTATTTCGCTGGTGCGAATAGCGCAAAGATCGGATACGGCCAACTATGCAAAACGGAGGGAACGAATGACGACAAAAAAACAGTCTGATGGCTTTTCGGCCATTGCCACGATACTTGCCATACTGGTAATTGCAGGAGTCGGCTTTGGCGGATGGCTTGTCTGGCGCAATCATCACCCCAAGAAAAATAATACTTCCCAATCGTCAACCAAGCCTAAGGATAAGGTAACCGCTGCCGATCCTTATGCTGGTTGGCAAACAGCAGCTTCAAGCAGAAGCGGTTTCTCAATCAAGTATCCCCATACTTGGACGTACAAAGAAGTTTTAGGAAGCAAAGACAACGTTGAGCATATAACTATCGACAGCTCTCAATTTCACCTAACAATTGACAGCTACGCTGGCAAAGATGCAGCAAGTGGAGGGCAACCTGCCACAGCCTGTACTGATTGCCTACACACTACGAACTCAACCAACTTTACCGCACCCAAGATCGGCAAAATCGACGTAAAGACCGTCACCTACAAACTAGACAGCGGGCAAGGCAACGCATTGATTCTAGAGTTGCCGGATTCAACCTACTATATCCCATCGCCAGATCATGCCAATGTTTATACGAGCTTTAGGGGGATTAGCGTACTCGGCTCTGAAAATGCGTATCAGGCAGAAACGCCGGGTCAATTTACGGCCAACCCCGACTTTGCAGTTGCGAAGAAAATCTTAGCGTCTGTATCGTACTAGTTTTAGTTAACCTTTAATAAAGCCTGGGGGAGATTGCATGAAAAGAAATGACCCCCGAGCTAAGTACCACAGCCCTTGAACAATATGAAGATCCAAATGTGGTTGAACGTTTTACCGCCATGGCTACGCACTTGCAGCGCAAGCTGGGACGGATGGCTGCCGCCGGCCTTGTTGTAGTTGCCGGTACTTTTTCAGCGCTCACCGTTGAAGAGTTCGCCCATCCAGAAACAGCGCATGCCGATACGCTTGATTACCCGGACTACGCCATGCCGTGTGAGCATGCGCCCTACAATGTGGGTGGCACATGCGCAAACTACGACTGGGGCCCCGTTCATACAGAATCCTACAACGACCCCTCCGAGTTCTCGAGGCGTGGATACGCTTACAGAAATTGCACAGACTATGTGGCCTGGAAAGAAAGCACCATTGGTGTTACCGTTCCCCATACACTCGGTAATGGCGGGCAGTGGTATAACAACGTCCCCGCCAGCGAGAAGTCAAAAGTGCCAAAAGCGTGGGATGCGGCTGTAGCACCCGGCAACCCGGGCCACCTGGCTTTTGTTGAATCGGTTAATTCTATAGATCCAAGCGATCCGCTCAACGACAATATCACCGTTTCCGAGTACAACCACGATGCACAAGGACGCGGCGACACCCGATCCGGCAAAGCCTCTTCTATGGGTTTCACGGAATTTGTAGATTTTGGCGTGCATCCTTCTGGCGCCCCTACTTCCGGCGGTGACCTGCACGGCTTTATCCAGGTAGACGCCGCTATCAATGCCAAAGCCTCGCGCGGCTTTGGCAGCTGGACGCAGGAAGCCAGCCCTGGCAATGCCGCCCAGTTTGCCATAGGCGGGACATACCAGATGTTTCTGCGGGGCGATGGCGCAGCCTTTGCTAAAAACACCCTCGGCGCTGGCAGCTGGACACAGGAAACGAACCCGGGCGGGGCTTCGGCAATTGCTGTCAGTTCAACTGGCTTACTTATGATTATCGGCACAGATAACGCCGTCTATTCGCAGCGAGGCATCAGCCCGCATAACTGGCTTCAGGAAGTTGGGCCGGGCAATGCCAGCAAAATAGCAGTGGGCGGTGAGAACATGATGTTCCTTCGTGGCGACGGAGCGGAGTTTGCAAAGACCGGCCAAGGTGGGGTGTGGACCCAAGAAACGAACGCAGGCGGGGCTTCGGCAATTGCTGTCAGTTCCACGGGCATACACCTTATTATTGGAACCGACAACGCTGTCTACTCAAAGCCGGGCAATGGCTTTGGCGGATGGACGCAGGAAGTTGGGCCGGGCAATGCCAGCGCCATTTCGCTTGCCGCCAACAATATGATGTTCCTAAGAGGTGACCAGACGGTATTCGGCAAAGTTGGCCGTGGGGGCCCATGGACCCAGGAGACAAACCCCGGCGCAGCTAAGGCAATAGCCGTGGGGGCAGACGGCCTAAACGAAGTGCTTATAGTCAACGGCGAAATTGACACCAGGCCCGGCTTTGGGTTCGGCGGCTGGACAGCCGAGACGTCACCGTCTTCGGCAACAGCTATTGCTGCAAGCCAGTAACATGCTATCGTCCGGCAGAACAACGCGCTGGCCCGGTAAAGCCCGGTTCTGCCAGCAGTAAAGACATCAACACCCCTGTTAATCTGCTTGCCTTTCCCTGTCCTGGACGATAAAATGTCCGGGTAGCATTGCTCAGGCTTTTCGAAGCAGGGCGTACAAATGACCTGAAAGGAGCGCACGTGCCGCCAGCATCATCCCCCGAACTTACCCAGGCGCTACGGCTGGCAGACCATGCCGACGCCATTACCACACAGTACTTTCACTCCCAAACCTTGCAGGTTTCGACCAAGCCGGACAACACGCCGGTCACGCAGGCCGACCTGGAGGTAGAGCAAACGCTCAGCGCCATTGTTGCCGAAGAATACGGCGATGCATACATTGGCGAAGAAGGCGCGCGCCGCACAAATGGCGCCAAAACATGGATGGTCGACCCCATTGACGGCACCAAAAACTTCCTGCGCGGCATGCCAGTGTGGGCCACGCTGATTGCCGTCCTGGACGAACATGGGCCGCTGGCCAGCGTGGTTAGTGCGCCAGCCCTGGGCCGCCGCTGGTGGGCGGCGTCCGGCAAAGGCAGCTGGACCAAGGACACCGACGGTACCATCCGACGGCTGCACGTATCCAAGGTAGACCGGCTGGAGGACGCCTTTGTGCTGCACGCCAGTTTGTTTTCATGGGAGACCACGCCCGTCAGCACGGCAACAATTATGAATGTACTGCGCGCAGCCTGGCGGCACCGCGGCGTTGGCGACTTCCTGAACTACATGCTGGTGGCCGAAGGCGCTGCCGATGTCAGCCTGGAAAGCGGCCCCAAGGCCTGGGATCTTGCCGCTCCCCAGCTCATTCTGGAAGAAGCCGGCGGCCGCCTATGGACCAACGCGCCCGCCGGCGCTCCGCCAGAAACGCCGCGCATTGCCATTGGCACCAACGGCCCGCTCGAGGCGCCCATCCTGGCGCTGGTGCAGCCAAAAACACCGCAGGCCTGATATACTAACAGCATTGCCTGCCCCGGTAGCTCAGTTGGATAGAGCAAGAGACTTCTAAGCTCAAGGTCGGGGGTTCGAATCCCTCCCGGGGCACCATCCGGATTTTCTATTTTGATACCATGCTATGCTTAAGGTCATGAATGCGATTGTTGAAAGCTGTAAGTCTATTATTGCGGCATATGAAAATGGACTGCTTGGAGACTACCCTCCGGCGGAGAGCATTGCGCCCGCATTTTCTTCAGACGAAATGCGGTTGCTGTATTATACGCTGCCAATGTCGCTAAACTATCGGCGCCCCAGCCACCAATTATGGGAGGCGGCCAAGACCACCTTTCTCGATCCCGACACACATGCTATCTTCGACATTGCAAGTATTGATGAGACCGACGAGAGTAAACTTCGCCAGCTACTCGTCAAACACCGTTTGGCGTTGCAGCCCCAACGCCATACTTTAAACTGGCTTACTATTGGAAGTTCCATCAATGAAGAATGGGGCTCCGTCGGAGGCTTACTAGAAGCTGCCGATTATGACTTTCTAGAGCTTAAAGAGCTTGTCCAAAAAACACAGAAGCGATCTTTTCCTTATCTTTCCGGTCCTAAGCTATTCAATTTTTGGTGTTTTATACTTGCACGTTACGGCAACGTTGATTTTCATAACAAAGATCATATAGACATTGCCGTAGATAGCCACATTAGGCGTGGCAGCGCCTTATTGGGCTTAGTTGACTCCGAAGAGGCAACCAGCTTGCCCGCCGAGCACGTAGCGCTGCGATGGCGCACAGCGCTAGCCGGCACTGGCATTGCTCCAACGGACCTCAACGTTCCACTCTGGTATTGGAGCCGCGACAATTTCAGGTTTAGGGAAGGAATACACTTCTCTGAAATTGTTTGACTCCTTGAAGGTTCAATTGTATATTTTAAGAACATAGCCGTAAAGAGAGGGTATCCAAATGGCGACGCCAATAGAGCAATTCGGCATTATGCCACCGTCCGCATCCGCCTCGATGCAGCAAAGCCATGACTATTTGCCGGCCGGAGAGTTTTTCGAGGAGGGCCTTAGTCTGCTCGGTCCATTAAGTGATATCGTCGTGACCGAAATCATTCCGAACCTTGGCGACCAAAAGGGGCGTTGGCATCCCGCAGGTTATGCCGCCTATCCATTAGGCTTCCATCCACGCCTAGGTTCTTTGCGCCTGCATGCCTGGCCCAAAGGGCTTAGGCTCGCTGAAACGCGCGAAGGCACTCCACGCGATGTGCACGATCACGTATTACATATTGCGTCGGTCGCGATAGGCGGAATTTTCGAAGATGACATCTATCGAGTAGAGATGGCGGGGCGTGATATGTCTGATGAAGAAGTTTCGCAGAGTGGCCTGCTTAGGGTGTTCACATTCCCCAACGACCAGCCGAGTGAGGGCGTTCTAGTAACAGATGGTCGCGTGGTACGCGCTGAAGCCATTCAACGGCGCGTAGTTTCGACAAATAGTACACACGTCATCGAGGCCGGCGTGTTCCATGCTCCCGCCATACCCGATACACAACTTGCGGCTACACTGTCATTTAGCTCTCCCCGCGTAAACCTGGTTGGCCCGCACATTTTAGCAACGGGATCTACAGATCCAATCCGAGGTAATCGTAATCGTTTCATATCCCGAGAACATGCCGAACTTATCAAGGAACAATTACTATGATTGAGATTGAGCGTAAATTCCGGCTGGATGCAGAGCAAAGCGTCCTTTTGGGCAAGACTTTACAAGAGAAATATGGGCCGCTCAAGCCAATACGCCAGGTAGACGAAGTATTTTTGCATGGCATGGATTCATTTGCCCACTTCAAGCAAGGCATGCCTGTCGCGAGGCTGCGCACCGTTAACGCCCAAACCAGCTTCGCCTATAAGCGTTGCGTAGACACTGCTGGCGATACGGTAGAACATGAGCTGGACGTAAGCTCAGCAAGTACTATGCGTGCAATATTACGCGAACTTGGCTACTTGCCCGTAACGGTCGTAGATAAAATTCGCCTTGAAGCTAAAGCAGGCAAAATGGCAATTATGCGTGATCAGGTTAAAGATCTTGGGGATTTCTGCGAAATTGAAGTTATAGCAGACGACGAAAGCGCCATTCCATATGCCGAGAAGCGCATCATGGAAGAAGCAGCAAGTTTCGGGCTTGTCGAGGCGGATTTAGAACCTCGTAAATATGATCAGCTTATCGCTACGGCGGGGCGGGAATAAGCATATATGGGGCACATCCACGAACAATATGACTTTGTAGTAACAATCTTCCTCGTACATAACGGCAAGGTCTTATTTGCCAAACATCCGCGCTATGGTAAATGGGTACCCATCGGCGGGCACGTAGATCTTGATGAAGATCCAGATCGAGCCATTTTTCGCGAAATCGAAGAAGAGACTGGCATGACGGAGGTTGAAATTCTTAGTGACAAGCCCAACATCCGCACTGAATCCGCGAACAAGTTTTTATACCAACCCAATTACATGGGCGTACACGACGCGAACCCTCCTCATCGTCACATTAGCCTTAACTATTTCGCTCGAGTCAAGAACCCGTCAGTTAAAATATCTGACGAACATACGGCTTTCGCATGGCTGGCACTGGTCGACCTCAAGGACAAGAAATATGAACTGACCCCTTCTTTGCAGTTTTACGCAACCAAGGCCATAGAAAGAGCACAGCGAGACTAAGCAAAATTTAAATCATCTCGAGGGCTAGCTAAGGAGCATAGCCCAGTAACGACTACGATATGGACACAATTAAACATAGATCCGACCTGCTGGCCGACCTACGGGATGCCGGCGAGGTTTTTTTAGCAGAAGTACGTAACAGGCCAGTCGATCATTGCGCCGATAAAAATTATCGGGTATGTCACCTGATGACGAGTACGACATCAAAAGACGTAGGCCATGCCATTATTGCAGACCTCATCGACGTGCCGCAGGCTAAAGCGGAGCAACTAAATGCTTTTGACGAACCGATATTTACTTGGAATGGGTTAATAAACGACCCCGTCGTAGTGAATAATAACAACCCTCTGATAAATACATCCGAGTGCTTCCCCGCTTCACTGACTCTTCTGGCGCTCGATTATGTCGCTAAAGGGTACGGCGAGGGAGATACAATTTACGACCTATTTGTGCGCAGAACTGGCGCGCTCTTTTACGGGGAAGCGACTACTCGAGACTTTCAGCTATCGGCTAGTCGGGATGGCGTAGGCCTATACTTTCGTGATCCCGAACAACCCAAAGTTTCAGTCGCCGATTACATTGTAGACGGCCCCCTTTTCTTTGAACAATTGCAACAACGCAATCTACCGGGGTTTGATGTACACGATATTGCCCACCACACCAGCCAAATGGCGCTTTATGGAGATTTTTATACGTGGCTTGCTTCCAACGCGACTAAAGAAATACTAACTAGCCCCGACAATACCAGGCAAAAGATGCTTCTCAATTTAATCCTCAATGCGACCATCGAGCACTCAATGGTTCGCGACGACGAAAGCGTGCAAAGTTTCGGCTGCCTAAACTGGCAATCACCGCGCAAAAGTATTCTTGCTCAAGGTGTCTCATATCGCAAAACCTATCGTATTAATGACTATCCTTTTGGAGCCCGAGACTTCAATCGTTGGAGTGCTATAAGGGGCATCGCCTCAATATACCGGAGTCAGATCGAAGCGGAAGAAGTACTATCTACAAATTTGAACTGGATGCGAGCAATGGGCTACGATCTCGACCCGGAATTACTGAGTATTGTGCGTCCATTTCAAAGCTACGACTACGGTGCCCACCCATTTGACGTGGCGGAAAAGGCAACTATCGTGGTGCCCGATACCCCAGAAGAGATGTTTGCGAATTGCCGAGCACTTATTGTCGACGAACTAGGAGATAAGAAATGACATCTTTGGATAATGAACCACGCGGGAAAGCGCTCATTTTTGCCGGCCCGCATGGTGCCGGTAAAGACACTCTGGAAAATACATTTCGTGCAGCTCACCCCAATACATTGCGAATTGTTCGACACATTACTCGCCCCATGGTACCGGGCGAAATTGACGGCCAGGACTATCACTTCATTGATGCTAATAATTTCAGAGAGATGGCCGGACAGGAGGCTTTTATCGAGTACTCTACCTACCCAGACTGTATGGCGGGCACCAGCTATAGGGAGCTGGCCGATAAGTTGGCTTTAGCAGAGTATGCCAGTATGGCCGCTAATTTCGAAGAAGGAATTGCATTGCACCGAAAGCTAGGTACCCTAGGGATGTCTAGTGTCTGCTTGTTCATAAGCCCCGTTGCTCGAGAAGTTATGGTCAATGACCGAGACGCATATATCGCCGCATTGCGCGCTAGGATGTTACAAAGGGGGCGGCCAGACGATCGCATTGACAATAAGTTAGCTAAAGCGAGCCTCTACCGAGACATGCATCTTGCGAGCCCACATGAAGCGGTCTATATAGATAATAGTGATGGGCATTTAGCGGAGGCTTCCGAAGATATTAGTAGGCTTGCCGTTAGTTTGACCGTCCAAAATTAATATTGCCCATCTGCAGTTTGACGAGATTGCTATAATAAACGGGTTGTGTCAATATCTGCCCACGACCGAGTCCAGCACATGCAGCCGTCGTCCATCGAGCAGGCACGGCGGTACATTCATACACTGCTGCGCAGCATACAATTGCACCATTTGGTGCCGGCCGATTTTTACGAAAGCGTCATTACCCTGGCCGCCCGTTGCCTGGCAACGGTAGAGGTACAGTTTGGGCGCGATGCCATGCACCCGGGCATCATCAACGGCCACGTAGAGCACAACCTGCCCGCCACCTATCACAACGCCATCCATACGCGCACCATGATGATGCGTGACTCGCTGGCCTACGCCAGCATGCGCAGCCTGTACGACGGCGCCGAGGCGTTCTCCGCCCACGATCAAATGCTTCTCCTGCTGGCTGCCAGCTGCCACGACATTATTCAGGGCAATGGCCGGGGCACCGACGAACACGCTTCTGCCAGCCTGGCCCGTCAGCTCATGGAAGAACACGCCTACCATTTTACCGAAGAAGACTGCGACAAGGTCTACCACGCCATCCTGGCCACCGTTTTCAACCCCATTACCAAAGAACAAGCCGTCACGCTCAGCCGGCCCTACCCGCACATGCAGGAAGCACTGGCTATTGGCGACTTGCTCTCGCTATGCCGGCCGGATGGGCCGGTGCATGCCATTGCTCATGTGCCCGAATTTTTCCTCAGCCAGCAAAGCACCTACGAACAAGTCATGCGGCACGAGGCCGCGCGGGACGGTTTTGCGCTGGCTGGCAAAAACCTGGTGGACTACCTACGCTACATTGGCACGAACCGCACGCTGCGCGAAACATTTGGACGGCTGCTGGCGGACCAGGCGGCGTTCTTTCGGAACCACGCGTTTTGGGACCCCCGGGTGGATGACTGGTTTGCCGGGCGCACGTCCAATGCCAACTTCATGCAGTACAAGCTGGCGCCCGACTACACGGCCGGCACCATCACGCCCCTGGACGCATACGAGCTCGCAAAAGCGCGAGCTCGTGTTTTGTTTTGTCGCATCTAGCCGCCGAAGGGGCGGCTGGCTTTTGTTTTTTAGGCAATCTGCCGTTGCGGGTAGCCCAGCTCTTCTGCCTCCTGGGCAAGAACCATGAAGCCACCGGCTACTTCTGCGAATTCCTCGCGGGCAGGGCCCTCAACGCTGGCGTGGGTAGCGGCCGCGCCTACGGCCCTTGTGCCAATGCTGTCCACCAGGGCTTCCAGCGCCCCACCGTCCAATACCGGGTGAAAGTCCTTGTTGTTATAAATGCCCTGCAGGCCCAATTCAGATGCAGCCATGGGTGCTCTCCTTAAAAAATTATTGTCTCCTGCCATAGGAGGCCTTGATAAAGATAGGCGAGCAGCACAGCCAAAATGAGCCATACTGTTGTCTGGAAATACATAATATACCGCTAAAGCGTCAATGTAAATGGCGAAATTCGGAACATCGCCGGCCGCCGCCCTTCTTGCCTGGGCAGCACCCCAAGGTTTTGGGGTGGAATAGTTGGCCCAAAAATGCTACAGTAGGGTGGTTGAATTACCCGGGAAAGCACTGTAACATTTCCCAGGAAACATACGGCGGGCGTAGCTCAGTTTGGTTAGAGCGCTGGATTGTGGCTCCGGAGGCCGTGGGTTCAAGTCCCATCGCTCGCCCCAATAAAAAATGCCGAGACATACGTTTCGGCCTTTTTTATTTTCGGGCAATCTTTTCTTTGCGCGCCAAAAGGACGATACAATGGACCAATGACTATCAAAGTTGTCTCACTCAACATGTGGTTTGGCGGCCAGCTGCAAGACAATATCATGGCTTTTTTAGAAGCACAAGCCGCCGACATCGTCCTGCTGCAGGAAGTATTCAATGGTGAAGATCCGGCGCTTGCCGCTCAGCACCGGACCATGCAGGTGGTGAAAGAGCGCCTGGGCTTGCCATACCAAAATTTCGCCGCCGAATACCGCGACAACGACCAAACAAACGGAAAAGCCCAGGTGGGCAATGCCATCTTCACCCGTTTTCCCATAACGTCCAGCGCCATTACGGCTTTTATACCTTACACGGAAACGTACCGTGACGTGCCCGGCAACTACCACAACTGTCCGTACAATCTGCAGCACGTGGCGCTCGACACGCCGGCAGGCGAAGTGAACGTGTACAACATGCACGGTGTATGGGACTTGAATGGCGACAACTACAGCCCGCTCCGGCAAAAAATGAGCGCCATGGTTATTGATGCCATTGCCGGCAAACAGAATGTCATTTTGGCCGGCGACACCAACGCCAAGCCAACCAACAAAGCCATGATAGCCATTGAGGCGCACCTGAAGAGCGTCTTTGGGCGCGAGCTGGCCACCACATTCAACATGCGGCACAAGGACAACCCCGGCTACGCCACAGCCGCCGTTGACATGATGTTTGTCAGCCCCAACATACGGGTTGCCCGGCACGAATGCCCCAACGTGGATGTATCCGACCACCTGCCGCTAACCGCAACGCTGGAAATTTCCCAAGAGCGCAGCGCGGCGTGAACATCAAAACCTGCTGTTCGTAATGCTGCTGGTTTCGAAACGGCGCAAAATTCTGGCAAAAGAGACTTTCTAGTACGAAAAACTTCCTGGCACACTTTTATTTTCGCTACAATACACGCATGAAGACCATCCACCGCGATATCGTATCGGCACTTATCATTTCAAAAGATGACAAATTGCTGATGGGCATGAAAGACCCTGCGGGCGGCGGCGTATACGCCAACTGCTGGCACATACCGGGCGGTGGCGTCAATGCCGGCGAAGAACAAACGGCGGCACTGCGGCGCGAAACGTTAGAAGAAGTTGGCATTGATATTTCAGGTAATGCCCTCCACCTTGTAGACGACCAAGGCAGTGGCGAAACAGAAAAAACCCTGAAAGACACCGGCGAAACCGTGCGGTGCCACATGACGTTCTACGTGTACCGCATCTACATAGACAAGTACGCCAAGGACATACCGGGAAAGCCCGGCGACGACCTAGCCAGGCTGTCCTGGGTTCCCCTGGACCAGCTGCACACATACAAGCTTACGCCGCCCTCAACTGCCCTCTTCGCCCGCCTGGGCTACGCGTTGGAATAAACGTTAAACGTTCCTTGGCTGTATGCTGGCGTTAGCCGACGTTCAGGCCGAGCCTTTGTTGTTCGCGCAAGATAATCCGCATGGAATCTTCCCGCGAATGCGATGCCCGTTCCAGCGATTGCACATACGTCTCGGCATATTCCAGCGGTATTTGGTCTGTATAAAACGAGGAGCTCAGCGGGTCGCCCACGTACACGCCGGACAGCCGCTCTTGTTCGTCACGCAGCAAGGCTAGCGTGCCCGAGCGCCACACCCCGGCTTCGTCTGGCACAATGTGAATGATATCGCGCGTGGCAATGAGACCGTCTAGCTGGCCGGCCATAACCTCGGCCGAGCCAACCTGATTGCGCAACGCGGTCATGCCCAAAAAATGTAGCCGTATTTGGGTGTTTGCCAAGCGCAGCGCCTCTTGCCGGCCTTTCAGCACGGCCAGCATGCGCTCCGCACGCGGCGGGGACTCGGCCTGCTTTAGCAAGACGTCGGCGTACGCTTCGGTTTGCAAGATTTCCGGGATGAGCGTGGGCTCGGCAAACACAATGCTGCCCGCGCTTCCTTCGGCGCTGGCAAGTTGCCAAAGCCCTTCTGACACCTCCAATGCTTCCAACGCCTGAAAACGATCAGCGCGAGATAAAAGTGGTGCAACTGTCATGGCTCCCCTCCTTGATTGTGCGGTTATTATACCATGCTGAGTGTTCCATGCTCTAGGGGTGAATGCTATACTTGTTGTATATGTTTGGACGCATCGTTCGATTTTTCCGCCAATACGCGGCATTTGGCTGGGCTGCGGTGGCGCTACTGGCGGGCATTGGACTGCAGCTGGGCCGCCTGCATACGGCCGCGCACTGGGTGCTGGGCGGCGCGGCATTGGCTTCCACGCTGCCGTTACTGTGGGGTATGTGGCAGGACCTGCGCAATGGCACGTATGGCGTGGACATTTTGGCTGTTGCGGCTATTGTGACGTCGGTGGTCATGCAGGAAACGTGGGCGGCCATAGTTATTGTTCTTATGCTGACCGGCGGCGAGGCGCTGGAAGATTACGCCGAGCACCGTGCCACCAGCGAGCTGGATGCCCTCCTTACCCGCGCGCCGCAAACCGCGCACCTGCTGCAAGGCCGCAAAGAAGTTGACGTACGCGCTAGCGAAGTTGTTGCCGGCAACAAGCTAGCCATCCGCCCGGGCGAGGTCGTCCCCGTAGATGCCGTCATTCTGGAAGGCACGGCCAGTTTTGACGAGTCCAGCCTGACGGGTGAGAGCCTGCCACAGGTAAAAAACCTGGGCGATACTATTTTGAGCGGCTCGGTCAACCTGGACGGATCGCTAACCGTCAAGGCATTGCGCGGTGCTGCCGACAGCCAGTACGAGCAAATCATCAAGCTCGTGCAAAGCGCCCGCAACAGCCAAACGCCGTTTGTGCGTCTGGCCGACCGGTACAGCGTGCCGTTTACGCTGGTCTCATTTGGCATTGCCATTACGGCGTGGGTGATCAGCGGGCAGTCTATCCGCTTCCTGGAGGTGTTGGTGGTAGCCACGCCGTGCCCGCTCATTTTGGCGGCGCCCATAGCGGTTATTTCGGGCATGAGCCGCGCCGCCAAGCACGGCATTATTATCAAAACCGGCGGCAGTCTGGAGCGTCTGGCCCAGGCGAAAACATTTGCCCTGGACAAGACCGGCACGCTGACGCGCGGCGAGCCCACTGTTGGCCGGGTGCAGGTCTTTGCCCCATACAAAACGGCTGACGTGCTGCGGCTGGCCGGCAGCCTAGAGCAGCACTCCAACCACGTGGTGGCCAAAGCTATTGTGGCCAAGGCCCACGCCGCCGGCGCCTCGCTGGCCCGCGTGCGCAATGTGCACGAGATTGCCGGCAGCGGCCTGAGCGCACACGCCGATGGCAAAGACGTGCTTATTGGCCGGTTCTCGCTTCTGAAGGAACGCGGCGTAGCATTCCCGCGGTCGTTTTCCGCTGCCAGCATTCAGGAAACCGCGGCACTGATAGCTATAGACGGCGCACTGGCCGGCATCATCACCTTCCAGGACGAGCTGCGCGAAGAAAGCGCCGCCACCCTGGACCGTCTGCGCGCCATTGGCATTGAAGACATCCTAATGATAACCGGCGACAACCGCGCCACTGCCAAAGCCATTGCCAAGCAACTGCACATAACCGACGTCCATGCCGAAGCCCTGCCCGGCGACAAGCTGCGCGTTGTAGAAGACGCGCCGCTGCGCCCGGTGGCGTTTGTGGGCGACGGCGTCAATGACGCGCCCGTACTTACTGCCAGCGACGTCGGCATTGCGCTGGGCGCCCGTGGCTCTACAGCGGCCAGCGAATCCGCTGACGTTGTCATTTTGCAGGACGACGTCAGCCTGGTTGCCAAGGCCGCGGAAATTGCCCGCCGCACATTCTTCATTGCTCGGCAAAGCATTCTGGTGGGCATTGCGCTGAGCGTCGGCCTTATGCTGATATTTTCCACCGGCAAGTTCCCGCCGCTGTACGGCGCAATCATCCAGGAAGCAGTTGACGTAGTAGTAATCTTCAACGCGCTGCGGGCACACGGCCGTTTTACGCGGCCCGCATCCCGCTCACAGCGACAGGCGTAGCAGCCCGGCCACCAGCAGCGGCATGACCAAGTTGTCCGCGCCCAGCACGGCCAAGTTCTCGGCAGCTGTGGCAGCCAGTGGCAAACCCACCAGCGTTAGCAAGCTCCAGCTGCTATGGCTGCTGGCCACGTACGATGCCGAAATCCCCACCGACGTCACAAAAAACGCTGCTGTCCCGGCCCTGCTCTTCGTCCACCCAAATACCCGGTAGCGGTTGGTGTCGCCCCAGGTAATACCCACGGTGGCGGCCAGGCCATCGGCCAAGCTCAAGTTCAGCATAGCCGCCATAAATATCCACTGGTTCCGGCCGCTGGCAAATACCAGCAGACCAATGGCAATGGCAAACCATATCTCGCCCCACACATTCCGGTCCACATTGTGAATAGACTGAAAAATGTTCCACTTTATGGATACCAGAATAACCGCCAGGAAGGCCACGCTCAGCCACACAATCTCCGGCCAGCTAAGAAAAAACGGCCAGAACGCTACGAACGTTCCGACCGTCATGTGCACAAACTTGCGCGTCAGTTCGGCATGGATGCGCCCAGTACGGGCGACGTACTCTGTGCCCATCAGTACACAAAATACCAAGAACACGGGCAGCAGAATTGTCCAGATCATAGTAGCATTGTACTCCTGCCATGCGCCCGGGCAGAGCGTTTGTAGACTAATCTACTTTGATAGTGCCGCGCTGGCTGGGGTCTTCGTGGTTGTGGTAGCCCCACGTTCCCTTTTTAGTAACGGTAAACGTTTTGCTTTGGCCTGGGTCAACGCTGCCTACGTTCAGCTCGGGTTCGTCGGTGTGCGTGGGGTGTGGGTCGGAGTTGAAGCTCAGGCCGTCGCTGCTGGATCCGTTGGTAATCTTCACGCTCTCGCCAGCCTTCACTGTTACCGTATCGGGTGAAAACCCGCTGCCGTTGTACGTGATAGTAGCCGCGGCTGTTGTGTTGGACGAACTAGATGAACTAGGTGTAGTGCTTTCCGTGGTGTCGTTTGTGTCTTTCTTTTTACTGGACAGTGCCAGCGCCGCACCAATTGCAATCACCACAACCAAGACCAATGCGACTGTTATCTTCGTTCCCTTACTCATTGCACGCTCCTCATTCGCTTTTTATGGTTATGGAACCGATTATGCGCTCTTGCGGTCGTGCTGGCAAATTGCTTGTGCTACTATCAATACAGTAAGCAAAGCTGAATAATATGCGTCGTAGCTCAACGTTCATGTCATCAAAAAGTTTCTCGCGGTATACTGGCTGGCTGCTGCGGATTGGTCTGAGTGTCATCTTGCTGTACGCGGCTATTTCGTCGTTCCACAGCCCGCAAGATTGGGTGGGATATTTGCCGCATGTGCTCACCAGGCACGTCGATGCCACCATCCTGCTTCACATATTTTCTGTGTACGAGCTGGCGCTGGCAGCATGGCTACTCAGCGGCGTGTGGGTGCGTCTGGCGGCGCTGCTGTGCGCGGCAACGCTGGCTGGCATTGTGCTGTCCAACCTGAGCTTGTTTGCCATTACCTTCCGCGATATTGCCATTATGTTTGCGGCGCTGGCCTTAGCTTCCATGGACGAATAGCGCCCGCATGGCTAACGCGCAACGTCGTTCGCCGCATGCTGCCTGGGCTGTGCTGTTGGCGACCATTTTGGGCAGCGGCATTGTCTTTTTGGATGGCGCGGTGGTAAACCTGGCGCTGCCCGACATTGCGCGCACTATGCACGCCAGCTTTGCAGATTTGCAGTGGGTGGTTGACGGGTACTTGCTGGCGCTGGCTTCGCTTATTTTGCTGGGCGGATCTTTGGGTGATATTTTTGACCGCAAGCGCGTGTATTTGGTTGGGCTGGCCGGGTTTGGCGGCATGTCGCTGCTGTGCGGGCTGGCACCGAACATTGGGGCGCTGATTGGTTTTAGGATTGCCCAGGGCGTGTTTGGTGCATTGCTTGTGCCAGAAGCGCTGGCCATCATCGACACTACCTTTGCGCCCGATGCGCGCGGCCAGGCCATTGGGCGTTGGGCGGCGTGGTCGGGAGTGGCATCGGCCGTGGGGCCGATTGTGGGCGGGTATCTCATCGACGCGGCATCGTGGCGCTGGATTTTCTTTTTAAACGTTCCGTTTACCATTGCCTGCTTCTGGCTGGCCAGCGTATACATTCCGGACACGGCGCGGCGGCGCGACCGGCACGTGGACTTGCCCGGTGCTGCGCTGGCGGCCATGGCGCTGTCCGGCATCACGTTCGGGCTCATAGAGGGGCCGGCGCACCACTGGCGTGCCAGCGCCACTATGGCGTTGGCGGTGGGGGCCATGGCCGCTATGTTGTTCCTGGGCCTGGAAGCGCGGCGGCGCGACCCCATGGTACCACTACGCCTTTTCCGTTCGCGAAACTTTAGCAGCGCCAACCTCACTACTTTTGCACTGTACGGCGCGCTAAGCGGATTTTTCTTTGCGCTTGTTATCTACCTGCAGCGAACCATGGGCTATTCCAGTATCAAAGCTGGGTTGAGCCTGCTGCCGGCAACGCTCTTGCTGCTAACACTGTCCGGACGCATTGGCAAGCTGGGCAGCAGTATCGGGCCGCGGCTGTTCATGACCTTCGGGCCGCTGCTGGCCGCGGGCGGCATTGGTCTGCTGGTGCCCTTGCGGCCTGGCGATGCCTACCTGCTGCATGTGCTGCCGGGCATCTGCCTGTTTGGCCTGGGGTTGTCGCTGACTGTCGCGCCGCTGACTACCACGGTTATGACGTCGGTGGCGGATCAAGACTCTGGCATTGCCTCGGGAATAAACAATGCTGTGTCGCGCGTTGCCGGGCTGATCATCATTGCGCTCCTTGGCCTGTTCGGCGCAACCAACAGCTATCGGTTTAGTGCGCTTTTGTGCGTGGGGCTGACAGCAAGCGCGGGCGTGGTTTCGTTTCTTTTTATTCGAAACAAGCGTGCTCGCCGCTCGGCTTAGCTTCTGCAAGTTTGATATAAAATCAAGAACGTTTTAAAATACCTCCTGTGTTTCTCCACGACTCTCGAGAGGAAAACGTACATGCACAGTCCGTACATCGAACCCGTCATCGGCGGCAAGATCACAGCCCTGTACGCCTTCGCCCTCCACTGCGCCCCCGCCTTCTGCGCTGATGGTTCATTCGACGGCAGCAGCCTGCTGATCAAGCCGCCCGACGAAGGCAACGTCCTCGCGGCCCAGCACCAGGTGGACGAGATCGAAGGCTGGACCGACAAAGAAGCCGCCACTATCCAGCTGGAAGACCTCCAGCAATCCACTGCGGCGTACGACAAAGCCTTGTACGACAAAAACCTCACCCTCTGGCGCCTGCACAGCGTGCGCAACCAGGTCATCATGTGGGAGCCGCGGCCCGAGACCGGGGATCACCTGAAGGTGTTCATGCTTCAATGGCTGGACGAGGCAATCGATGCGGAAGCCTACCTGGTAGAGCCGCCGCCGTCCCTTCTGAGCGATGCCGAGTACAAACAGCACCGCCTGGAAGCCGCGCGCAAGCTGGCCGCCACCGCCCGAAGCACCTACGAGAAAGCGCTGGAAAAGTACCGGCGCGACTGCACCTGGCGTTCCGCGCTGATCGCAGACCTGGGCACCATGGAACCCGAGTCGGCGACCACAGAAACGCCGCCAAAACCCTGAGATCACCTCAGGTCTGCGCGGGCAGTGCGTGTCGAAAAGTTGCCATCCCGGCACTTCTTCCACCCACTGCCCGCGCTGCACCCCTCCACATAACCGCCCCACGACATCCGGCACCAAGCGCCGGTTTTTTTATGAGGCAAAATTCACATCAAACGCGCCGACAAAATCTAGTACCATACTACGTACAGACATTTGAGGGAGTACACACATGGAAACAGTTACAACTGAAGCTGGTGTTGTTGTGGGGTTTGGCGGCACAAATGCGCGCGTGGGCACATGCCACGAAGGCGACGTGAAGGGCTTTACTTCCATTTCAACCCCGGAAAAGCCACGGGAATTTTTTGGCTGGATGGCACGCCAGGTGCTGAATGCAGCAGACGCAGGGAACGGCTGGCTGGTTGCCGGCTTCCCTGGACCGGTTACGCCCGACGGCAAGCTGGTCGGGCCAATGGCCAACGTGCCGGGCCTGTCGAAAGACCAGTACAGCCTGGCGGAAGAACTGGCAGCGGCCGACCCGGCAGTGGGCCGGCTGCTTCAGGAAAAATTCACATTGGTGGCCGTGGGCGACGGCGAGCTGGCGGCCCAGGCTGCTGCCGACAAAGTTGGCGCATACGGCTATGGCAGGACTGCTGCGCTGATTATGGGCACCGGCGTCGGTGCGGGCATTGTGGACCGCGACCGGGCGTACGCCAACGTCTGCCGCGCAGACCGAAGCAATCCGGCAGAAATTGGGCATATTTTGCTCAGCGCCGACCCGGCTGATACTTTCGAAAACGCCGTCTCGGGCACTGCGCTGGCACGCACATACGGCAAAGACCCGCGCGAACTATCAGCCAACCACCCCGCCTGGAAAAAAGTGGGCGAACACGCCGGCCGGCTAGCTACCATCCTTGGCGTTATGAATGGCGTGGAACTGGTTGTGCCCTGCGGCGGCGTTGGAGCTGGCGGCGCCGACAGGTACGGCCCGCATCTTCGCAGCATGATCGACGCGTACCGCGAGTACGGCAATGGCGCGCAAAAGCTCTTCCTACCGGAAATTGTCACCGTTCCGCCAGCCGACGTCCACATATTTGAAATGTTTGGCGGCGAGGGCGTCATGCGCGACCTTTACACACAAGGCGCCTAAATAGCCTGCTTCCGTCTAGGACAAACCATTCGGCAGCTTAGGCACCCCTACAAAATGCCGCAACAAAAAACCGGCGCCTGGGAACGCCGGTTTTGAATTATTTCTGGTCGGGGTGAGAGGACTTGAACCTCCGACCTCAGCGTCCCGAACGCTGCGCGCTAGCCAACTGCGCCACACCCCGATGAATCTTCAGGTGTATTGTACCAGATTTCGGGCACATTCGAAAGGGGTGCAGCCAGCACGCCCAAAAGTACAAAACGTCATTTAGGACGATCGTCGCCACGAAAAAAAGGGCACCACCTGGCGCAGCTCGCCCCATGCCTCCCGGCTCAGCAGGCCTTGGTCGACGGCAGTCGCAGCCGCCCGCCGCAGCTGCTTGTATAGCTGTCCGTCCACGTCCAACCACAATTTTTGCGTAATACGCAGTGCGCTGTCTGGCGCCACGTCCCACAGCTTGGCAATGCACGTGGTGATGGTCTGCCTGTCGCGAACGTCTTCGCTATCGGCAAAGCGCTCATATAGCGCCGCCGGGCGCCACGGCTCACTGACGCTGTCTTCTGGGTACAATGCCAGCGCCTGCACAAAATGCCGATAGTGAATAGCCACGGCTTCATCATCCATGCTGTTTTGCGCAAGCTCGTGGTGGTAGGCGACAACTTGATCGGGTTCGTTCATATCCAGGTAGTCAAGCATGGCAAGAACCGGCTCCGGAAGTCTGTAGGGTGTCTCGCCAGATCTCACAGTCTTATTGTACCGCTCCTTGTCCAGCAGCTAAAGCGCCGGATGGGCGCGCTTTCAGGGGCACGAAAACCCCTCAATGCCGCGGCTGACGAATATGCACGCGGTCCTGAATACCAAACGCACTCTGGCCGCCACTGGACGCAGACGGCTGCGTTGCTTCCAGGTGCCGCAGCCTTGCAGCCCGCAAAACCTGCGCTGTTGGCAGGTCGTCTATGTCAACTGCCAGCGGGTAGAGCTCCCCCTCAAAAGTATCTTCGCCCTCCAGCCATATTTTCGAAGGGTCGCGCGCTGTCTCGTCCGGATACCCCTCAATATGCTCAGGGGCCGCTCCCCGTTCGTCAAACGCAAAGCTCGATTCTAAAAATTTTGGTGGCATGGTGGCTCCCCTCTCTTCTTTAAGGTTCTATTCTAAACCAAACGTCCTAACAGCCGCAAGATAAACTAGACTTGCGTCAAAAAATATGTCACAATCGTGCAACTATGAATTCCCTGGAAATTCACCGGGTTGGCGACGACATCGACCTTCGAAACCTCCGCCGCTTCATGCTTGGACAGCCTCAGTTTTACCCTAATTTTGGTGATTGGCTGGACGGAAAGTGCCTGCCGCGTATTGAGGCCGGCCTGGCTGTTGGCTGGATTGCTTTGCTGGACGGCAAGGTGGCGGGCGACGCGGTATACCAGCGGCTGGACGAGCCTGGAAAAGTCGAGCTGAAAAACCTGCGCATTGACCCCGACTACAGAAACAGGGCGCTGGGGCACTTTCTGCTCCGCCAGGTAGAGGTAGAGGGCGCAGCATTTGCTGGCGCCGAGCCAGGTGGCTTGACTATTGTAGCCGACGTAAGCACGCCCAACTTCAGCGGCGTAGAGTTCTTCGTGCGCAACGGCTTTCACATAATGGACATGGGCGAGCTGTATGCACCCGGTCAGAACGAGTACGTACTGCAAAAAACTGTGTAGACAATAATAAACAAAATGATCATGGTCGGGGTGAGAGGACTTGAACCTCCGACCTCCTGGTCCCAAACCAGGCGCGCTAGCCAACTGCGCCACACCCCGATGAGTTCCGGCCTATTGTAACAGATTTACCCAAGGAGACCAACTGGCTGGCGGCGAGCCCATTGGCTTATAGCTCGAAGATACGCTGCAGGCTTTGGGCGGTCGTTGCCAGCCCGGTGCGCTCGTCTACCGTAACCAGCAACGCGTTGAACTGCATCCGTCCGCCGGTTTCCAACTGGTTGCGTGTGATGCGCCCGTCCCGCCACCGCGGAATAACGCTGTCCAGTGACACGCCTAGCGATGAGTCCAGCGAGCCGCACATTCCCACGTCCGTTTGGTGCGCGGTGCCGCCGGGTAAAACGTCGGCATCGGCCGTTGGCACGTGCCAGTGGTCGCCAACCACCATGCTTACCCGGCCGTCCAGGTAATAGCCTATGATGCGTTTCTCGCTGCTGAAATCGCCATGAAAATTCACCACCGTAGCCGCCCGTTGCACGTGTCGCGCCTCGTCCAAAATACGGTCCACCACCTGCAACGGATTATCCGTAGGTTTGTCTGCGTCCTTGCCCACAATGTGCCCCAGCAGGCTGATCACCAGCACATTGCCAGCCGGCGTCTCAACGTACTTGTAACCCTGACCGGGCGTGCCGGCGGGGTAGTTTGCTGGCCGGATGATGGGCTCGTCCGGGTCGCTGAGTGCAGGGAAAATTTCTGGACGGTGTATGGTCCAGTTGCCGCCCGTGCAAAAGTCCACACCCGCAGCCTGCAAACGTTCGTAATCGTTCAGGCTAACGCCGCGCCCGTCAGTAACATTTTCCGCCTGCGCAATCACCAGGTCCGGGGAATGCTGACGCCGGACATCCGGCAGCACCCGTTCTGTCACCTCCAGCCCGGCCTCGGCCATTACATCGCCAATGTAGAGTATTTTCATATCTGTATACTACTGGAAGTACCGGCCGGTTCGCAATCTGCCGCCCAAACAGCAGGCTGCATGGGGATGCTCACCATGGCGTCAAACCATGGGCACACCTGGTGGTAAATCCAGGTGTGGCCTTTGTCGTCCGGGTGCGCGCCGTCTTCGCGTATGTGGTCAAAGTAATCTATCTCGTACTGCGTACACGTCACCAGCTCAACCGCGCGGCCGCCCACTTTGCGAAAAATATCCGCAGCCGTGGCCTCGTACTGCTGGAACGACTCGAACTGTGGCCGGGTTGGCAGGCCATGGAACACGCTGTTTTTTGTTTCATCTATAGACGGCGGACCCACAAAGAGCACGCGGCTACGCGCGGCCAATGTCTGGGCAATGGTTGTCATGTGGGTTGAAAAATCGCCCTCGCTCACCTTGGTTTTGCCGTCGGAGTGGCGAACCCAGGCGTCATTACCGCCCAGCGATACCACCGACAGTACTTTGTCGGGTGGCAATAACTCGCTCCTATGGTCAAGCGCCCGGCTCGTCAATGCCTGGCCCGCCCATGGCGCCAAGTCCACCGACCGCAACCCTGGAATTGCCTGATTGTAAAACGACGATGCCAGCTGCCCGTGGCTGCCTATATCCAAATCCGCGTTCAGCTCGTAATAGCGCCGCTCCAGCATCTGCGCCCACCCGTAGTGGTTTGTGGCGCCCATACCATGCGCCGTGCTGCTGCCGAACACCACCACGCGCTCAACGTGCGTCCCCATAATTTCTAAAAATTACTTGGCGAACTCGACGGCGCGTGTTTCGCGGATGACATTAACCTTGATAGTGCCGGGGTACTGCATGGTAGATTCAATTTTCGTGGCAATGTCGCGCGCCAGTTTGATAGCGGCAAGGTCGTCAATATTCTGCGGTTTTACAAACACGCGCACTTCACGGCCAGCCGAAATAGCGTAGGATTTTTCGATGCCGCCAAAGCCGTTGGCAACATTCTCCAGTTCCTTCATGCGCTCTACAAAGTTTTCGGCGCTGATGTTCCGGGCGCCAGGGCGGGCAGCGCTAACAGCGTCCACCACGCGGATAATGAGCGCTTCTACGCTGGTTGCTTCTACGTCGTCATGGTGTTGCTCGGCAGCCAGGGCCACGGCTTCGGGTGAGCCGTACTTGCGCAAGATTTCGCCAGAAATGTGGTGGTGTTTGCCTTCAACCTTGTGCGTCAGGGCCTTGCCAAGGTCGTGTACCAGGGCGGCATACTTCACGGTCTTTATGTTGGCGCCCAGCTCTTCGGCAATAATGCCGGCTATGTGCGCCATTTCCGTGCTGTGCTTCAACACGTTCTGGCCGTAGCTGGTGCGGAATTTCAGCTCGCCCAGCAAGTGCAAAATTTCTTTGGGAATGCCAATGACGCCCACTTCGCGAGCAGCGTCCTCGCCGGCGCGCACCACTTCTTTTTCAACGTTCTTCTGCGCTTTTTCAACAACTTCTTCAATGCGGCCCGGGTGGATACGGCCATCCTTCATGAGCATTTCCAGTGTTTGGCGGGCAACCTCGCGGCGCACTGGGTCAAAGCTACTCAGCACCACGTAACCAGGCGTGTCGTCTACCATGATGTCCACGCCGGTGGCGCGCTGCAGTGCCTGAATGTTGCGGCCTTCTTTACCAATGATGCGGCCCTTCATTTCGTCGTCTTCCAGTTTAACGCTGGTGACGGTGCGCTCGGCCGTTACCTCGCTGGCCATGCGTTCCATGGCCGTGGTAATGATAAGCGCTGCGCGATCTTCGGCTTCGTCTTTCGCCTCATTCTGCAGCTTGGCAACCAGGCCGGCAAGGTCGTGCTTGATGTCCCGCTCGGTCATCTTCATCAGCTTGTCAGCGGCTTCTTCGCGGCTGAGCTTGGCAACTTTTTCAAGTTTTTCCTGCTGGCGTTTGCGGATGTCCCGAATTTCGTCCTTCAGCTGCTCAACTTCGGCTTCGCCCTTGCGGAGTTTTTCCGTGCGGCGGTCTAGGTCGTCCAGCTTTTTGTCCAGCGCTTCCTCGCGAGTGACGAGGCGCTGCTCCAAGTCTTTCAGTTCGCGGCGGCGAGCTTGCTCTTCTTTGCGGCCCTGCTCAGCAAGACGGCTGGCCTCTTCACGCGCCTCATCCAGTTTTTTATTTGCCTCGCGCTTGGCGCGGGCCAGTTCTTTGTTGGCCTGTTCTTGGGCCGAGCCCAGCTTCTTCTTGGTTACTACGGTGTTTGCACCAAAGCCAATAGCAAGCCCAGCCACAGCAAGCACTATGGTGATTGGGTCCATACGCATTCCTTTCTATCACTGCAGACAAGTGTGCCAAAGGCAATCGCTATCACGTCACTAGCCGGGACACGCTGTCTGAACGTCGAATAAAATTAAGCAGATATTTGATCCGGCTTGCCATATATGACAAATCCTTACGTTGACTATACCGTGTTTGTTGTAGCGTGGTCAATATATCAGCCGGGCGAAAGGGCTACTTGGTAAGGCGGCGGACCGGGCGGCGTGCCTTGGCAATGAACTTCTGGAACCGATGCTCGGCGTGCTGCAGCGCGGCTGTGTCACCCGGCTGAATGCCGCGCAGCATCCACTCGTACACGCCGTACAATGTTTTTTCCTGGACCGTGCGGCGCACGCCATCGTGGTTGTTCACCGCAATCTCGCGCAGCGGTACATTCAGCGCCCGTTTAGCCAGCAAGACAGCGCGCTGCATGTGCCAGCCGTGCGTAACCACGCCCAAGGGATGTTCCTTGTTCAGCTGGTTCATGTCCAGAAAGTCCCGTGCTTGAATAAAATTGCCAAGAGTACTGCGCGACCGTTCTTCTTTTTCAATAAGGTCGGCCGGCACGTCAAAAGCCAGCAGCTGGTCGGCCATCAGCCCTGCCTCGCTCACACCGAATGCCACGTCTTCGTACAGGTGTGGGTACGCGCCGCTGCACACGATGCGGCCCGCTTCCGAGGCAAATGCCCGCGGGTTTTTGTGGTAAAACGCTGCGGCACGCTCTGCGCGCGCCAGTGCATCGCTGCTTAGCCGGTACGAATTGGATTCCAGGTCTGTTTCCATGCCCGATCCCAAAACAATCATTTGTTCTACCGTACTGCTCATGATGCACTATTCTAAAGCACGCTGTATCTTTCAACAAGCCGATATGGTGCGCGCGTTCATATTCCAAATGACACCGTGTATACTTGGTGCGGTATGCACGGCGTTTACCTGCTAGATTTAGTGGGTGTTTTTGCGTTTGCGGTCTTTGGCGCGCGTAAAGGCATCCGTCAAAACTTCGGCACCTTCGGGGTACTAGCCTGTGCTTTTTTGACTGCGCTTGGCGGCGGTACCATCAGGGAAGTCATACTACACCACCAACCCGCTTATTTTCACAACTACACCTACCTGGGCGTGGTTGTGGCCGCCACTGCCGCGGCTCTGCTAACCGACCCGGTCTTTGACAAAGTACGCCGCGGCATGCTGGTGCTGGATGCCGTGGGCCTTGGCGCGTTTGCCTACATTGGCGCGGAGCGCGGTGCTGCGGCGGGCGTAGGCCTAGCTGGCATGGGGCTGTTTGCCGTCTTAACCGCAGTTGGCGGTGGCGTGCTGGCCGATGTGCTATGTCGACAGCGGCCGGCAGTATTCTTCCAGGATTTCTACGCATTGCCCGCACTGCTTATTGGCGCGTTATGTTTCAGCTTTGGCCACATTGCACGGGATACGGGTGTTGCGTACTTGCTCATTGCCGGGGGCTGCGCCCTGCGTGTGGGTTTTCTGTACATTCGCGCCAGCAACATTGCCGATAGTTAATGCTTGACCGACCGCGCTTTGACCGCTTTGCCAAACCGGGCTAGCTACGGGCTAGCGTTGCCGCTGGTTCTGGTTCGTTACGCTGCCACGCGGGACCGTAATATGCGCCTCGGCACCGTAGTGCGGCAAAGCCAGCGGATCGTACTCGCCTGCCTGCAGCCGGGCAACACCCTGTGTAATCCACTCATCGCCTGTCGTTGCTATCACCGGCACGTCCAGGGCGTATGCCGCCGCATTTGCCACGCTTAGCCCAATGCGTAAACCCGTAAAGCTCCCCGGCCCAGCAAAACACACAATGCCGTCCAGGTCCTCCATGACGCGCTGCTGTGTCTGCAGCAGCTGCTCAATTTTGCGGTGAATGTCGCCAGACAAGCGCCGGTGCGCCGGCCAGGTTTCGTAGGCCTGTTGCGTCTGGCCGTTGTACAGGCCCAGCTCGGCCTCCGGTTTGTCGGTGCGAATAGTAAGAAGCAGCATCAGTGAACCGCCTCCATAAGATAGCGCAACGATTCCGGATAGCGGAAGGTCAGGCGGCGCCCTTCCGGGGCGTGCTCGAACATAATGCGCAGACGGCGCGCCGGCAGCACCTCCCGAACAATGTCAGCCCATTCAATAACCACAACGTTTTGCTTGTCGTCCAAAACATCAGCCAGCTCATCGGTAATATGCCCTGGCTCGTGCAACCGATAAAAGTCAAAGTGGTGCATGGCCCGATCGCCCGATTCGTATACTCGGCTGAGTGTAAAGGTGGGGCTGGCAACGCGGTTTGGGCTGCCGAAGCCGCGGGCCAGGCCGCGTACAAATGTGGTTTTGCCACTGCCCAGGTCACCCACCAGCTCAATCACTTCACCCCCCTTTAGGGCGTGGCCGATCTTCTCTGCCAGTGCTTCGGCGTCGCCGGAGGTGCTGCAGCTTGTTTGCCAGGTCGTGTCGGTACTCATATGCTGCGTATAGTAGCGCGAAAAGAACGGCAATGGCAAGCAAGGCCGGATGCAAAGGGCTGGCATGCGGCGTGGTAACCGTCTGAGCGGCAAGCGATGTGGCCGGCTTCTTTTTGGCGGCGGGTTTTTTGGTGGCGGCGGGTTTAGCGGCTTTGGCCTTGGTAGTGGACGCGGCTTTTACCGCAGCTGTTTTCTTGGCAACGGCTTTGACCGTGGATGATTTTGAGGATGACGCAGGCGCCGCAAGGGCCAGGCTGTTGGCAGCGCCCGGTGTAGGCGTGGTGGTCCACTGCCAGTTGTCGTCTATGAGCGCCCATGCCTGCCCGTCCCCTGCCGTGCCATAGGCAGCAGACTGCGACACAACGTTCCCGTCCGCATCAAGCAGCCACGCTTGGCCGCCATTGTTGGCAAGGCTAAGATTTGTCTGGGAGGAGAAAAAGGCAACATACGTCTGTGGCGGCAGTATTGTCCCGGTGGGCACCGTAAAGTTGTGGGCAGTCGTGGCGCCAGCGCGCAAAATGTAACCGTCAAGGCTGAAGGGTTGGGTATTTGGATTGTACAGCTCGATAAACTCGTCAGCGTCGTCGGTTTGAGGACTGGCCGGGTTGGGCAAAAGCTCGGTAATGGCGGGCGGACTGAGGCCGGCGTTGACAACAACAGGAGCATCGGCACCACTCCCTGGCTGCGGCGTGCCGTCCGCGGGCGGCGTGGCACTGCCATCGCCAGGCGGCACCGGCAGCTGACACGTCGCGTCAGGGACGGTTCGGTCTGGCGGCAGTACAATGTCCGGGGCCGTATCGTCCGGGGCTGGCATATCGTCGGCATTATTGGCAAGACCCGGCGTGGGCGTGCTTGTCACCCAAAAATCAGCCGCGGTATCGGCGGTTTCCTGCCAGGTGCCGTCTATGGTTGACCGCCGAGCCAAACTTTGGCTGGTACCGGGCGCGCCTGCAGCCTGGCCCAACAGCGGTGTTGCCGCACTACCCCAGCTAATACCGTCCACCAACGTAAGCTGACAGGCTGCGTCTGCCGGCCGCATCAACGCTATACTAGCGCCGGTGCCAGCCATAGAAAAGCTATACGTCTGCTGCGCAGTTACATCAGGGTACCCGGCCGCACCCGTCAGTGTCATAATGGCGTGCGCATCCAGGCTACCGCCAAGCAAAACGGTGTGCGTGGGCGCGTCCAGCGTGCTTTGTGCCGAGAAATACCACAGCTGCCAGCCAGACATATCGACGGGCTGATCGGTAGTATTGGTCAGCTCGATAAACTCCTGCGCGGCGCTGGCAGCCGTACCTGTTTTGACCTCGGTAATAAGCACGGGCGACAGCGTAACGCCCGACGCGGCGCGCACCGGCATAGCCAGCAGCACCGTCCACAACGCAACCATACAACCAAACCATATTCGCTTCATGATGTGGATGGTAAGCAAAGTTGCCGGGCAAACACAAGCACTTTTTGCATATTAGCCGCCAACCCCTTGGAGCTTCTGATTGCGCAAGCGCTTTGCCACACAGCCCCACTTCGCGGTATACTGCAACTACTATGTTGCAGCTGAGTGGAACGCTCCTCAATCAACCAGTGCTCAGTTTACGCACCGGGGCACCAGTGGCCTATACGCTGGGCGCCATTTTTAACCCGAACAATTTAAAAATAGAAGGGTTCTACTGCCAGGACACGGCTGACCGCAAAAAGCAACTGGTTTTGCTCAGCCAGGACATTCGCGACGTCATCCCCCAAGGCATTGTCGTGAACGACCACGACGCCCTCAGCGAGCCGCAAGAACTGGTGCGCCTGCGCAGCATTATGGACCTGCAGTTTCAACTTATTGGCAAGCAAGTGGTCACGTCCAGTAAAGAGAAAATTGGCAAAGTATCCGACTACGCCACCGACGTCTCGTCGATGTTCGTGCAGAAACTGTACGTCAGCCAATCATTTCTGAAAAACCTGTCCGGCGGCAACCTGGGCATAGACCGCACGCAAATTATCGAGCTCACCAACAAGCAGATCATCATCAACGACCTGCAAGAGCGCGTACCGGCCCGGGCCGGTGCCATGGCCTAAAGCCACACCCGGGTGCCTCCGGTTAGTCGGCCGCGCCGGTGTCAGGCTGTGCGGGCAGCTCGCTTAAAGCCCGTTTGATGTCGTCAAAGCCGTAGCCTTGGCGGGCCAAATACTGCATAAGCTTTTGGTCATCCTGATAGCGGAGCTGGCGGCGTTTACGTTCGGCCAGCTGGCGCAGGGCGGTGTGCTCGTCGGTTTCGTCTGCGGCCAGTACCTGGCGGATGATGTCCTCGGCCACCTGCTTTTGTTTCAACTCTTGCATAATTCGGCGGCGGCTGGCAGACTTCAGCAGCCGGCGGTTTGCCACCCATGCCCGGGCAAACTGATGATCATCCAGCAGTTGCACTGCCTGCAGCCGTTGGATGATGGACGCGGCAGCGGCTTCGTCCAGCTTTTTCCGCTGCAAATATTGGCGCATTTCACCCACCGATCGCGGCCGCATGGCCACATACCGCAGCGCGTTGCCGTAGGCTTTGTCCAGGCCGGCAGCTTGCTTTAGCGCATCCAGCTGCACGGCGTCCAGCTCTTGGCCGCTGTGCAGACCCGCAGCGATCAACCCGTCTTCGCTCAGGCTAAACGCGTACGCGCCATCAACATATATAGAATAGCGGTCGGCACGTTTCTGCTGCTGCTTGATGGCCGTAATTTTCATGGGATGGTTATTTCGACATACTTGCCCTCGGGGATGCAGAGCACGGGCAAGTCCGGATAGCGGGAAGTCATTTGCTCCTCCGCCCAGTCCCAATCGTCGTCCGTGTACGTTTCAAATGCGTCGCGCCAATGCGGAATGCAGCTGGCCTTCACCCAGCCTAGGCCCTGGCCAAACGTTTTGTCTTGCAGGTAAATATATCGCTCGCACAATGTCACAGCCCCGGCGCTTGACCCAGCCACCAGCTTGCCATCCCACAGCGCAGCCAGGCCTGGGATGCTTGCCAGCTTTTCCTTCAGCACATGCGAGTTGCCGCCCGGCACATATATAATGTCAGCCCAGTTGGACACCTCGGTAACATTCTGTGGCGTCATAGTGCGATAGGTGACGTGGCGGCCGCCGCTATTGGCATTCAATATAGCGGTGTTTGCTTGCTCGGTTGCGTGCCAATCGCTTTCCGGCTGCGCAAATATGCAGAACGCCAGCTTGGGGCTTTTGCCTGCGTAGCGGAACAGAGCGGCTGCGCATGCTGCGCCGCCATCCGCTGCCAGCCATGGCCGCCCGCCCATCAGCACCAAACGTTTCATGCCTGCGTTTACTCCTGGGCAGCGGCAGCTGCAACTGCGTCGCGGATTTTTTTGGAAAGTTCGTCCATTACTTTGGGATTGTCCTGCAGGTATTTTTTGGAGGCTTCGCGGCCCTGGCCAACCTTTTGATCTTTGTATGAGAACCACGCGCCCGCCTTCTCCACAATTCCCTTCTCTACCGCCAAGTCCAGCACGTCGCCGGACCGGCTGATGCCTTCGTTGTACATAATGTCAAACTCGGCCTGGCGGAATGGCGGCGCAATTTTATTCTTTACCACTTTGACGCGCGTGCGGTTGCCAATAACTTCATCGCCTTGCTTTATTTGCGATATGCGGCGGATGTCCATGCGCAAGCTGGCGTAAAACTTCAGCGCGTTACCGCCGGTGGTGGTTTCCGGGTTGCCAAACATAACGCCAATCTTCATACGAATTTGGTTGATGAAAATCACCGTGGCCTTGGACTTGTTGATAACGGCCGTCAGCTTGCGCAGCGCCTGACTCATCAGGCGAGCCTGCAGGCCGGGCAGCGAGTCGCCCATTTCGCCTTCTATTTCGGCGCGCGGCACCAGCGCGGCCACCGAGTCTACCACAATCAGGTCCACCGCGTTGGAACGCACCAGGGTTTCGGCAATTTCCAGGGCCTGCTCGCCGTTGTCCGGCTGGCTAAGCAGCAGATTGTCGATATCCACGCCAATGCGCTTGGCGTACGATGGGTCCAGAGCGTGCTCAGCGTCAATGAACGCAGCCGTGCCGCCGCGGCGCTGCACCTCGGCAATGGCGTGCAGTGTCAAGGTTGTTTTGCCCGAGCTTTCCGGCCCGTAAATTTCTATGACGCGCCCGCGCGGAATGCCGCCCCCCAGTGCAATATCCAGCGACAAACTGCCGGTGGGAAAGCATTCCACCTTCTGGTGCGTGGCTTCGCCCAGCTTCATGATTGAGCCCTTGCCAAACTGTTTTTCAATTTGGTCCAGCGCCAACCCTAATGCTTTCGTCTTGCCGTCACTGATCGCATCGCTTGCTTTGGCGTCTTTTTTTGCCTTGTCGTCTGCCATATCAAAACCCTCCATTCGTTTGCCACCCAAAATCCGACGTTCTCTTTATTATACCATCGTCAGCGCATACTAGCAGAGGGTACCGCACCGCCGCAACCGCTTATGTAAAATTCAAGCTGACGAAGCTTATGCTTTTTTGTATAATAGCAAGTAAGATGGGGGCAAAAGATTCACTTATTGGGCGCCTGCTGGGCAATGCCGACGAATATTCTGCCGAACAGGTGGCGCAAACCGTCAGCCTGTTGCTGGAACACGCCATTACACACCACGCCAGCGACATTCATATAGAGCCGGCGGGCGAATATGCAACCGTGCGCTACCGTATTGACGGTAGCCTGCGCAGCATGCACAAACTGCCGATGGCAGCGCTGCCCTCGCTGGCCCAGCACCTGAAAACAAACGCACACCTGCAGGCCGGCGAGACCGCCACGCCGCAGGAAGGCTCGTTTCAAACGGTTGTCGGCACCGAGGCGTATCGGGTGCAAATGTCAACGCTGCCGGTAGTGGGCGGCGAGAAAATTGTGCTGCACATTACACCGCAGTTCAACGAGGTCCAGCCGCTGGAATCGCTTGGCCTGTGGGGCGACGCCCTAAAACATGTGCGCACCACGCTATCGCGCCCGCACGGGCTTACACTGGTAGCTGCGCCCAAACGTTCGGGTAAAAGCACCACGCTGTACAGCTTGCTTGGCGCGCTGTACACGCCAACGGCCAACATCGCCACCATAGAGGACCCCATAAAGCACGAGCTGCACGGCATTAGCCAAACGCAGGTCCGCCCCCGATCCGGCGTCAGCTTCACCGATGCCTTGCACGCCGTCATGCACCAGGACCCCAACATTATCATGCTCAGCAACATGCCAGACCAAGCCACCGGCGAGCTGGCCGTCCAAGCCGCCACCACCGGCCACATGGTGCTTGCCGGCATGGCCGCCGACAATGCCGCGCGTGCCGTGCTGCAGCTACGCTCGCTAGAGGTGCAGCCCTTCTTACTGGCCAGCGGCATGCGGGCAAGCATTGGCGAGCGCCTGGCCCGCCGCCTGTGCGAGCACTGCCGTGAGCGATACATGGTTTCTGACGAACAGCGCGCCTCGCTGGAGCAGTCGTTTGGCCTGCCGCGCGGCCTTCGCGCCTCGCTGCACACATGGGAGCAACAAGCCTTGCACGACGGCGTAGGCACCGCCTCCTTCCTGCACACCACGCCCACCGGCATCACCCACATGTGGCGCGCCAACCCAGACGGCTGCGCCGAGTGCGGCTACAGCGGGTTCTCCGGGCGCATTGCCCTGTTCGAAGTAATGATCATCAGCGACCACATCCGCAACATTCTACTGGGGCGGCCCACCATTTCCGCCATGGAGTCCACCGCCTTCAAAGAGGGCTTCATTCCACTGCACATCGACGGGCTCATCAAAGCCCTGCGCGGCGAGACCACGCCAGAGGAAATCCTCAAAGCCTGCCCGCCCTCCTACGCATTGCCTCGTCCTGCTTGATGAGCCCGGGGTAAGCGCGCTATAATCAGACCAATGAATACACACGATAGCCGCGGCTTCACCCTTATTGAGCTTTTAATTATTGTGGTAATCGTTGGCATTTTGGGCACGCTGGTGGCCATGACCTACAGCGGCATCCAGTCCAAAAACCGCAACAGCCAGCGCCAGGCCGATATTAAAATCCTACAAAGCACGCTGGAAACCTACTACGCCCAGTACAGCAAATACCCATCTCTTGCCCAGCTGAACGACGCCGCATGGGTATCCAAAAACATGCCCGACCTAAAACCGCAAAACCTACAAGACCCCCAATGGTCCAAGAACGTCAAAGCCTGCACGGTCGACGGCAACTCTACCGTCATTGGCGCCACCATGGCCAAGTGCTACACCTACCAGGTTACCACCGCGGAAAGCTCGGCCTGTGACAACGTCAAAACCGACTGCGCCCAGTACACCCTCACCGCCATGTTGGAAGGCGGCGAAAAATTCGTTAAGGGCAGCCTAAACTAGCGTGAGCCCCGGGCCGCCCGACTTTCTGGGCCGTAACCCTAAGACCGATATAGACAAAGCCGCGCTATAGAGTTACGAGTTGAAGCTAGCGTTGGGGCTGCCGCCGCCCAGCTGCCGAATGTTGCGGCGCTCTTCCAAGAATGCCTCGTGCACAGCCAAAATTTGCCGCGCCCACTGGTTGGGATTTGGGCAATACGGAAAAGTAAACTTCGAGCGTTCGCCCGCCGTCTCCACCTTCAGCGTCCCAAAATTAAACATGTGGGGAATAATACCAATCTGATCCACACTGACATCTTCCAAATTATCCATGGACAGCTGGCTAACTTGCCGGCCAAACAGGCCGCTTTGTGTAATCTGCGTGATGCTGTCGGTGGTGATTACCCACTCGTTCTGCCAATACACAATGGTGGCAATGCCCAGCATTAGCACCAGCAGCACCACCAAAATGCCCACGCCCAGCAGAATTGTCGGCATAACCGATGTGCCGTCGCCGGATTGCTGCAGCATGCCGGGCAGCACAAACACGCCCAGCACCACCAGCACTAAAATGGCAATGCCCGCGCCAGCGTACATGCTGACAATACCAAACGGGTGGCGCTTGACCGAGCCCACCACGCGCTCGCCGGGCTGCAGGACAACCATGGGGTGAAGCTTGACATTGTGCGGGTTGACGTCGTTGTTTGTGGCGGTTGGTTCGTTGGGTTGCATATCTCGTTTATTATAGCAGAGGTTAGAGCAGGGTGCTTTGGTCGGCTTCGTTTTGCGGTGTGCGACCCAGGTGGCGATATGTTTTGGGCGTTACTTTGCGGCCGCGCGGCGTGCGTTCCAGCAGGCCAATCTGCATAAGGTAGGGCTCGTAGAAGTCCTCAATGGTAGAGCGTTCCTCGGCCGTGAGCGCAGCCAAGGTCTCTACGCCCACCGGGCCGCCCTTGTAGTTGTCGATGATAGCAGTCAGCAGCATACGGTCAGCCGGGTCCAGGCCCAGCTCGTCTACCTCCAGCAGCTGCAAGGCGCCACGGCTGGTGGCCATATTGATGGCGCCGTCACCGTGAATGTCGGCATAGTCGCGCACGCGTTTTAGCAAGCGGTTGGCAATACGCGGCGTCAGGCGAGCGCGATGCGCCAGCTCCTCGGCAGCAGCCGGCTCAATTTGTACGTTTAGAATGCCGGCAGCGCGCTCAATAATCTGCCGGATTTCTTCCGGCCGATAAAACTCCAGCCGGTGGATCATCCCAAACCGATCGCGCAGCGGTGCAGCCAACGCGCCGGTCCGCGTGGTCGCGCCAATGAGCGTAAAGCGTGGCAGATCCAGCCGCAGGCTGCGCGCACTAGGGCCCTTGCCCAGCATAATATCCAGCTTGAAATCTTCCATGGCCGAGTACAGCACTTCTTCCACAGTGCGGTTCAGGCGATGAATTTCGTCAATGAACAACATGTCGCCGTCCTGCAAATTGGTCAGCAGGCTGGCTAGGTCGCCGGCGCGTTCAATGGCCGGGCCGCTGGTGATCCGAATTTGCGCGCCCATCTCGGTTGCAATTACGCTTGCCATAGTAGTTTTGCCCAAGCCCGGCGGGCCATACAACAAAATGTGGTCCAGCGGCTCGCCGCGTTTTCGCGCTGCCGCAATTGCCAGCTGCAAGTTCTGCTTCAGCCGCGCCTGCCCAATGTAATTAGCAAAGTCACGCGGGCGCAGGCTGGCTTCCAGCTCCTGCTCTTGCGTGTCGTCATCATCCACGGTGGTGGTTACTATACGGTCGATCATTGTGTGTTCTAGTATACCTTAGATTGGGTAATGTAGACCGGCCCGGCAGCGCTGCCGGGCCGGTTTGCCTTTATCGCGCCAAGGCTTTTTTAATGCGCGCTTCTGTTGAGAGGTCAGCCGGCACATCTGCCAGCGCTGTTGCCGCGTCTTGCAGCGAGTACCCCAAAGCCATCAATGCCTGCACCGCCTCGTCCTGCGAGCTCTGCGCCTCTGCCTGCAAAATGCCCGTAGCCTGCAGCGAAACCCCGGCCAGCCCCACCTTGTCTTTCAGTTCAACCACTATCCGCTCTGCCACTCGCTTGCCCACCCCAGGGGCAGCCTGGATGTACTTGGTATCGCCACCGGCAATGGCCTGCCGCACGGCAGTAGCCGACCCAATACTTAACACGTTAAGTGCCATTTTTGGCCCAACGCCATTCACGTCCAACAGCAGCTCAAACAAACGTTTGGTATCCAGCGAAACAAAACCGTACAAGTCGTGTGCTTGCTCGCGGATATGCTCATATATATACAGCTTGGCCTGCCGGCCCGTGGCCAGCGCCCCAAAGTCTTCGTTGGTCACCAGCACACCATAGCCCACGCCAGATACTTGCAGCACCACAATATCCGCAATCTTCTCGGCAACCGTTCCCATAAGCGTCGCAATCATGTAGAGACATTATGCCACATGCCGCACAAATTGAATAAAATGCGGGTGGCCCGGCAGATGGTCTTTTGTGGGGGACTGTAAAATCGGTTTAAAAGACCGATTTTAGCCGAACGCTTTCAAAAACATCTGGGAGATGTTTTTGAAAAAAGTGGCCCCCACAAAAGACCATCTGCCGGGCCGAACGCGGCAACATACATTACGCAAACTGCGCGGTGCTGGCGTGCGTAAGCGCGGCGGCCAACGCGTCGGCAGCATCGTCCGGCTGTGGCACGGTTTGCAAATGCAGCAGCACGCGGACCATTTCCTGCATTTGTTTTTTGTCGGCCTTGCCGTAGCCGGTAATGGACTGCTTGATCTGCATGGGCGTGTACTCAAACAGCTGCAGCCCAGCCTGCTGCCCGCACAGCAGCACCACGCCGCGCGCCTGCGACACGGTCATGGCCGTGGTCACATTGCGCGCAAAGAACAACTTTTCTACCGACATAATACCGGGCTTGGTGCTGGCAATGATGTCTGTCAGCTCTTCATAAATGGTCAGCAGGCGCACCGCGTCGTCTTCGTGCACGGGCGTGCGAATGACGCCAGCGTCTACAAGCTGCGGCTGGCGGCCGCGCACCTCAATCACGCCAAAACCCAAAATGCCAGTGCCCGGATCAATCCCTAGAATTCTCATAGCCATAGTATAGAATATCTGTATGAGCAATACACCCCGGCGGCACAATGTGGGCACGCACGCATTTGCCGTGTACGACAAGCCGGGCTATCTAACCCAGCTGGCCGCGGACATTGCAGCAACCAAAAAGGGCGACCGTGTGCTGCTGCTGACCATGAATTTTCAGCCGGATGATGCGTACGTTGCCCCTGTTGTTACAGCCCTGGAAGCAGCGGCGCGGCGCGGCGTCCACGCCGATTTCTCTATGGATGCGCACGACTTCATGCTGGCCAACCACCGGCGCCCCGGCCCGCTGTGGTACCGACGTACGCTGCCGGCGCATGTGCCCAAACCGTTTCAGCCCAGGCTGGAGGCATTGCACCGGCTGTACAAAGCTGGCGCGCACGTGGGCGTCAGCAATCAGCCGGGCATGCGTTTTACCAGCCCGTTTGCCGGTCGGTCGCACATCAAACTAGGGCTGGTAAACAACCGTGTGTACATTGGCGGGTGCAACCTGAACGGGTCCGACATCATCGACGCCATGGTAGGCTGGGACGATGCTCGCAGCGCCAACTGGCTGTACACGCTGCTGCGCCCGCTGGTTGCCACTCAGTCTACCCGGGCGACGCTGGGTGCCGCCGACCATGTCTGGCAAGTGGACGACCGCACGACGTTGCTTGTAGATGCCGGCGTCAAAGACCAGTCCATTATTTTTGACCGAGCACTGCAGGCCATTGACAATGCCGCAGACTGGGTTGTCATCACCTGTCAGTTTTTCCCAAACAGCATCACAGCCCAGGCGCTCAAGCGCGCGCAGAAGCGCGGCGTGCGCGTCTTCCCCATCTTCAACCATTATAGGCAGCACACCATGCCGAACAATCTGCTCCAGCACAGCGTGACATGGCGCGAGCGCCGCCGCATGCCAGCCAATTTTTTCAAGTACGAGCTGCCACCACACCTGCCCTTCATGCACGCCAAGCTGCTGGCAACCGACAAAGAATTCCTGAACGGCAGCCACAATTACATAAAAGCCGGCGTGCATTTTGGCACTGCCGAGATTGCCCTGCACCGCACAGACCCAGGCCTGTCGCGTCAGCTGTCATCCGCCATATTGCAGCAATCACAGCTGGCGGACAACCCGCATTTTGCGTTCCTTCGCCCGGCCTAGGCGGGCATAAGCTCGTCGGGAATATCAAAGTTGACGTGCGTATTAACCACGTCGTCAATGTTGTCCAGCGCATCCATGAGCCGCATAATTTTGCCAGCCGTTGCTTCGTCGGAAACCGTAACGGTACTGGCGGGAACAAAGGTAAGCTCGGCCTCCAAAATGGACACGCCCAGGTCGCGCAATGTGTCGCGCACGGTGGCCAGTTCTTTGGGGTCAGTGTACACCACCGATTCGTCACCTTCTTCCTGCACATCTTCGGCCCCGGCGTCCAGGGCTTGCATCAACAGCTCGTCACCTTTGCCATCAACGCGAATGATTCCCTTGCGCTCAAACTGGAACGCCACCGCGCCCTTTTCGGCAATGTTGCCGCCGTGTTTGGAAAATGCCAGGCGTACCTCCGGGTAGGTGCGGTTGAGATTGTCGGTGGCGCATTCTACCAGGATGGCAACGCCGCCCGGGCCGTAGCCCTCGTACATTACCTCCTGAATTTGCTCGCCGCCTAGCTTGCCGCTGCCACGGTCAACGGACCGCTGAATGTTGGCGTTGGGCATGTTGGAGGCCTTGGCTTTATCAATGGCCAGCCGCAGCGCAAAGTTCATATCCGGGTCCGCGCCAGCCCGTGCGGCAATGGCTATGGCGTTGCCCAGTTTGGTGAAGAGGGCGCCGCGGGCTGCGTCTTTGGCGCCTTTCTCGCGCTTGATAGTCGACCACTTGGAGTGTCCTGACATGCTAAACTCCTTCCGTTTGTATTGATTCTCTATCTGTTATTATACCATGCTTCTGTGCAGTTTTGCGCCGTAACGTCCAGGTGCCCACACCCACTGCAGTATACAAAGTGCCCATGCCCGCAGCCGACAAGCCCACGCCCTGCACAAATGCGTGCGGCACGCGGCCCAGCACTGCGGCCATATCCAGCATATATGTCAGCAGGACCACGGCCGGCCACGCTGCCCAGCCAGCCAGCAGCGGAACCGCCATGCCGGCCAGCCCGGCAACCACAGCCAGCAGCATTGCCAGCGGCACCAAAACCGCCACCAAAAGGTTTGCCGGCAACGACACCAGCGACATCTGCCCAAATATATGCAGCACGTAGGGCATGGTGCACAGCTCGGCACACAGGCTTTCCAGCAAAACGTTCACAAGCAAACCACCGCGCCTCACACGAGCTGCCGCCAACGGTGCCAGCACCAACACACCAAAAAATGCCAGAAACGACAAATACCAGCTGACATTTCCCCACACATACAACGGGTTCACAAACGCCGACAGTGTCGCCGCAAAGCACAGCAGCACCATGGGCCGAATCGTCCTTCCTACATGCCACGCCAAAATACTTAACGTGCTAACTATGGCCGCACGGACAATAGACGCGCTGCTACCGGTTATGGTCACAAACATGGCAATGAGCGCCAGGCAGGTTGCCGTTGTTTGATACACCGACCGCTTTCCCAACAGCCGCTGCACGGCGCGCACCATAATTGTCAGGTTGTAGCCAGACACCGCGATGATGTGCGTCAGGCCGACCGCCAGCAACTGCTGCGACACATCAGGCGGCAGTGTTGACCGCTGGCCAATCAACAGCCCCAGCCCAAACGACGCCAGCGGCTCGGGCAGCGCCGTTTGCATACCGGCAACAAACCGGCGGCGCACGCCATCCAACAGACCAGGTCGATGCGCTAGCACATGCAGCTGGGCAAAACCGATGCTGGCTTGGTTGTTGCCGCGGGCGGGGTACAGCTTGCCGCTAACGGCAACTACATCACCCCGAAACACTTTGCTGACACCAAAGCCACTCACCCGCCAGCTACCCACCAACGGCTGCGCCGACGCCGCCAACCGCACATGGTCAGCCCCAAACGTTATCTGCGAATGCGTGCCATACACGCTGTCGTCCGCAGCCTGGGCTACAACCGTCACATTGCGCAGCCACAATGGTTGGTAGGTAGCCAGCTGTTGTTGATACGCGCCGCCGCGCGCCCAGCCCGCGCCAAAGCCCAGTAGCCCAACCACCACGTACAAGCGCACCGTACGCCAACGCAACAGCGGTACAACAAACAACAGCCCTGCCCACCACCAGCCCGGCCGGCTCCAAACATGCGCCAACACCAGGCCGCCCAGCAGCCCGCCGCACGCTATCAGCAGCAACACCGGCCGACGAATCTGCACATTTCCCATACCGGCCGCATGGTAGCATGTCTTGCCGCACGCGCAACAGGTTCTGCTGTTGTTCTTTAGACCACCCGCGTTAGGTCCGCCAGGCGTTCGGCAAGCTCGGTCATACTGCTTACCTCTTGCCGCACCGTCATCCACGACACCTTCCTGGCTGTTACGCGTCGGCGGCTTTTCGGGCGGTCTTCCAGGTGGTGTCCAGCGCTTGCATGGTCAGCCTGCCGGCAAGCTGCTGCCGATAGTACGCTCTCAGGCCTTGGGGAATATCCCGCGTATACGACGCAGAGCGCAGCCACCTCTCTGACGAAATATTCCGCCGAACCAGCACTTTGCTGCCCGTTACTTCACCAAAATCTAACAATATAACGTCACCACGCGCATCCACGCCATTGTTCACGGTACAGTTGAATGCTCGCTCGGCCAGACCGTATTGCCAGTGGAACAACATGAGGTTGATATATTGGTCGATGTACTGTCGCCCGCACGCCAAAGAGCCGGCATGCTGCAGCGCATCCCCAAATGTCTGCACCTTATCCTGGGAATACGCGCCATTGCCTTCAAAAACGGGATTGCCCAAAGACCCAGCCAACGCCGGATGCCTCGCCACCAGCGTTTGCACGCTTCGGCAGGCACCCAGCGCCAGCTTTGGGTAGTCAATAGCCAGTTCCGATTCTGGCGCTTCAGCTGGCGCGTACCAGCTTTTTACGACATCCAGCGACTCTTCCCGGGTAAGCGGTATCTTCCGAACGCTGCCGTCGTGCATATCGACAACTTTGTACTGCGCGCCCGTGCCAATGACATCCATCGCCCTATCATACCAGAACGACGGCGAAGTTTAGGCGCCGGCTTGCAGGGCCGTCACCGAAAAGCCAGGACAGCTGTGTTCCGCCAATGCTGTTTGCAGCACCGAGGTTGATCCAGGTGGGTACACGTGCAGGTACGTTGATGCTGCGCTGCATACCCCGGGCGAAAAGTTCCCAGCATCCGGGAAGCCCAAAACCGCATGCGCCATTTGCCCATGCCCCAGCGTTACCGTAACAGGCGGGTAAACCGGGTTGGTTGCCGCACCGCTACCCAAAACCGTGCCACCGGCATCGGTCAGGAAAGCCGCAGGATAGCCACCCAAGGAACACTTCGGCCCATTGTTTGTCAGCACCGCGTGCGTGTAAATGGTGCCGGCCGTGCCTTCGGTGTGGCCTGTGGACAGGCTCAGGTTTTTGGTTTTACACGTGGCCACGCGACGCATCCAACACCAATAGCTGGCGGTCAGCCCCACCACAAGCACCAGGCTGAACAACAGCGCCAGCATCATCCCACCGCCGGTTTTACCCCTGGCGGCTGCAGTCTTCCTGCTTGCCGGTTTCGATTTTTGTGTTGCCATATTTATCCCACCTTTTTTACATTACGTCGCCCATTATAAACCTACCCGGCCCGGGTGCGCTATCGCGAATATTTTTTTGCAGCAAACTACAGCTCGGCACCAATGTACCGGAACCGCGGCATGGTCTGCCCGCCCACCGTCACGTCTTCCATAAACATGTCCAGCGGGCGCACTTGCAAGCGCAGGCCAGGATGCTCCGGGATGACATACAGCGGAATGTACACTGCCAAAATCTCCTCTGTTTCGGTGTGCCGCGCAAAGCCCAGCACCTGGTAGTACCGCCGGCTTTTGGGCGTGCTTTTATAGTGTTCGTATACGCCGGTGGGCGGGTATGCTCGTGCTGGTTTTTTTGTGGAAGCCATAGCATTAGTATATATCAAAAGCTTTTGCGGGCGACTTCCCGTACACGTAAAAAAGCAAGAGCTCGCAGCAATCGTTACCTTGTGCCTGCGCCAGAACTTACGCGGGAAATATTTCTGCTACGCCGTAATCAACCACTACAACTGCAGCGTCTGTCATGTCCCGGAGCTTGTTTGCGGCTTCTTCGTCAATCTCTTCCAGGAATGCCTGCATGCCTTCGCGGCTCGCCAAACCCCGGGCGAATGGTGTTTCGCCGCGGTCGCGGTACTCCTGCCAATCGTGCCCAGGCATCAACGCGTGGGCAAGCAGTGACCCGTGTGGGTCATCCACATTAACCAATGTAATGACCGTATCCTGGGGGTTCAAACCGCGCTCGGCCAACCGCGTTTTAAAATGCGCCACACGCTCTGCATGCAAATCAAACGTTCTTCGGCAGTTGTACTTTTCGACAGCGCGAGCAACCTGGACGGCAATAGGGTCATCAAGGACATACTGCTCGCCAACTTTGCGGACAACCGCAGACGGCTGGTCGGGCGGCCGTTTCTCGCTCATGGCTGGCGCCTTCCTGCTTTTCGAAAAACTTGTTTCATCATATGTCCATCATACCAAAAAGACGCTTCAGCTTCACCTTACCCGGCAAGGCCTGAAACACGCCTTACGCCTGCGCGTGAAGTAAGGCCAGCCTGCCGGCAAGCGCAAAGTGTATTTGCTGCTGATATATGGCATCCTCGAGGGCATTGTGCGTAAAGTCGCCCGGAGGCACAAGCTCTGCCGGCAAATTACCCTTGGCCGTTTTACGCCAATCGTACTTGCCGGGAAGGGCCATGGCCAAGCTCTTTATGCAGAAGCCTGCGACACCAAATGGGCTTCGCATGATGCCTGCTTCTTTCATGGCAAGATCAACCCACGGGAAGTCAAAGCTGGCATTAAAGGCGGTCAGCACCGGGCGATCCTTGCCATGCAGCGTGCCAATGTCGGTAGCCCAACGGGCCAGGTTCCGGGCGACGGCGTGCGGGTGTTGGCCATCTTGCAGCAACCGCTCGCGCTCTACATTGTGGGCCTCGGCAAAAGCACGGTTGGAGGGTATGTATTTGTCACTGGCAGGCTGCAGCTCCGCATAAAACGTCTCGCCCCACGGGCTTACCGCGCCAACGCTTAGAAGAGAACCATAGCCCGCAATCCCATCAGCTTCAACGTCTAGATCCAGGTAGAGCTGCGGCGCCTGCTGAATGATATCCCGGCCGCGTTCTACCAGTTGTTCGTGTTGTGTCATGTCTGTAACTCCTTTCGCTACAGACATAAGGATAGGACAGTTAATTGCAAAAGTAAGTAAATATGTTTTTACTTACTTTCTAAACGGAACACTTCGTGCGGCTTGATAGAACCCAGCCGCCCAAACAGCTGGGGAAGAAATGCACTTCTTTCAAATGCAGGGTTGCTTGCCTGTATATCGCCCGTTGGCACCCACGTTGCAGCAAACAGCGGGTGCTCCAGCAGCTGCGGTGCGCTGCCCGGAAGGCTGAGCATAAAAATGTGCGAAACAACATGGTGAACAAACCCGTCTTCAAATTGATGAATGATATCGGCGGTTGCTAGCGGCGTCGCAGGCGGTAGATGTGCGTCACCAAATATTTCACCCAAAACCGTCGCCACGTTCTCTTCCAGCGTCAGGCCATACCGATAAATGTTGCCCGGCAGCAAGTAGTCATTCAACTGCTGACGCAACTGGCCCCGGCGCATTGCCAGCAGTGTGTTATGGCTGCCGTCTTGGATGATGCATTGAATAAGCAGGCGCGGGGTAGCAACAGAAAAATTATGAAATATGCCAGCATAGTTCGCCCACCGCGCGCCTTTCAGCGTTAGGCGAAAACCAGCATCCGTTTTGGCAACCAGCCCGCGGTTAATGAGTTTGTTGACATGATACATGAACAGGCTATTGTCAATGCCATCCTGTTTTAGGTCGCTAAAACGCACCGGCTCGTCTGCAGCAGAAAGCGTACCCAATATGTCCGCCTGAAGAAAGTGGTCAATGTACGACTCGTCGTGAAGATGTTTTGCCATGACGCTTTTATAGTAGCAAAAACTTCCCTACGATAGGGAAGTTTGCGGTGCTTACGCTTGGAGGCCACTAGGAGGGCGAGCTTGTACGCCTACGGTAACGTGCTTACGCAGGCTATTCTCAGCCCGTGCCCATGTCGAGTAGACTGGATGGCGGAATGGTGTTGGGCACGGTAACGGGTGTAAAGTCTACGCTGGCCCACACCGCCGTTACCTCAATGCGGTTGGTGCCTGCTGCGGTAATTTTGTAACCAATTTGCATCGAGCTCAATGTAGATTGCGTCCAGTTGGCACTATCCGGATCTTGGTATAACACCAACGGATAATTATGGGGCTGAGCTGTGCTGTTGGTGGAAAACGTAGTAGTGTTAAGCACAATAGCCGAGCTCTGGGCAATGGTGCCGCCGCTGGTCTTTTGTATCTCCAAGTTGATGGCCGTGGTGGTATCGGCCGTATTGTTGCGCATGCGGCCGCCCACCATCACCACATTTACCGTGTCGCTGGCGCCTACGCCCCACCAAGCGGGCGGATCGCACCGGAACAAGTCCTCGGCGTTTAAGGTGGCACTGCCGTTAAAGCTGGTAGCGTCATCGGGCGCTATATCTTTCACGCGAGTCCAGTTGTTGGTTGAGCCAGCCGTGCCGCCGGTCTGGGTGGCAAAAGCGTTGGCATCGCCTGCCGCGTTTGGGTGAATGTGGATGATCTTGCCCTCGCCCGGATAACCCGTCTGGAACGAACCGGTGCTATCGTTGAGCGCAGCGTCATCCCAATACCAGTCGCCGGTGGTTTCAAACTCGGCATTTAGATTGGCGCCAATGGAGTAAGCCAGCACATTGCCCTGGGTTTGAGTACTGCTGGTGGCGAATACGGCGCCATTCAGCCGGCCCTCGATAATGCGCGAGCCGCTCGCCGGGCTAGCATCCGATTTTAGCTCCACCATATACCAGGTGTCTGGGTTGAGCGCGGCGGTTGCTGAGCCAATCTGCGTGCCATTTTGGTTCCGTAACGTTAGTGTGCGGTTGGCCTCCAGGGCGATAAATGCTTGCGGCGTGCTGCCGGGACCGCCTGTCCCTTGCTGCAAGGTCATCACTCGGTTAGTGCCACCGGGTGGCGTCCTAACTTTAAGGTACGCTCGCACGAAGTAGGGTCCGGCCTGTGCACTTGCGGCAAACTGAAATCCTGCACCGCTGGTCAAGAACACATTCAGCCCATTACAGCGCAAACCATATATGCCGCTCCGTGCTGCCAGTGGCGTTAGGGCCGCGCCGCTCAGGCCCAACATTGACCACTCCACATCGTTGGACTGGCTGTCTGTTTCAAATCCTGCCTGATGAATCCGTGCCATAATCCCGCTACTTGTAGAGCACGAAGCCGGTTAATCCGGTTGTAACTGTAGTGGAGCCGGTGGCCGTGGTAGTTGCCGCAACTTTGATGCCACTGGCAATGGCAATACCATTGGTCAACTCCAGGTTGGCGCCAGCACCGTTAGCCGCAGTGCTATTGGCCGGAATAGGCACCACAAACGTGGGTGTGGTCGTCCCCAACGTTACCGCGCCAGTCGTGTCAAATACTTGGATGTACGCCGGCGTGCTATTGAGGTTGATAAACATATAGCCGCCAAACTTTCCAGCTGCTGCCGAAACGGTGGCCGTCGTAGTGAGGTTGGTTTGGCTCGATACACTCCAGCCGCCTGTAGCACTTGGAGCTAAGTTCATATTCCAGGAGGTGGTATTGGCCGTGTTGCCCGGCTGTACCGTCCAGGTACCGGACTGCGTAACGGCGTGCGTGCCGACCGTTACGGTATTACCCACAGACGTACGCAAATTGCCCGTAGTGTCCAGCGAGAGCGGACTTGTCTGGGCGGTAGTGTACGCAGGCGCAGCCGTGGTAACGGCGCCCAGAGCCAAGCCGCCCTTTTGGCCCGTCGTGGTCGAACCTTGTGCCACTTGCAACCCAGTCACCGAGGCATCTAGCGCCAAGCCATTGGTGGTGCCCATGTTAGCGGTTACCGTACCGCTCACTGGTTGGGTCACGGCAGATCCGTCTACTTTTAGGGCTGTGGTATTAGCGGCCGTGCCAGAAAGATCAATCTTGAGGTTGCTAGCTGTCGATTGCTGCACAGTCACCGTGCCAGACACCGGCTGTGTGACTGCCGAGCCGTCTACTTTGAGCGCATTGGTCAGCTGCGGTTGGTCGGTAGCGATGACGACGCGCTGCGTGCCGGCAGATTTGACGCCAGAGTTGGTATCAACCGCCGTGCCGGCAACTTGGTTAACATTAACGCTGGAGTTGGCCGTTACACCTACGGTGCCAGACACCGGCACTGCCGATTGGTCGCTGGCAATCACTACTGGCGATGAATTGGCGCTGGTGGCCTGGCCATTTGGATTCTCCGGATTGTAACTCATATCTTCCCCATTTCCCTAGATTATAAACCAGTTGCTGTTGTCCGAAACCACACTAGCACTGGCGTACTGTACTTGGATGACTGCCGTGGTGCCGCCGTCAATTGTCTGGCTGGCGGTGGTAGCAATGATAACGTGGTTGGCGGAGCTGTCGGTTTTCTTGATGCGGTAGAGATTGGTGTTGCCGACGGCCGTGGGCAGCGTGATGGTCACTGCGCCACCGCTTGCATTCACCAGGACAACTTCATCGCTGGTAGTAGCTGTGTAGTTGCCCGATTTGGCGACTACCGTATGCGAGTTGGTGCCGGCTGGGCTCGCCCATTTCACCCCAGTAGCTTGGGCGGAGTCGGCGGTTAGCACCGCGCCATCACCGCCTACACCCAGCCGAGCCGGCGTGCTAGCGGCCGTAGCAACGTAGATATCGCCTTTGGTAGTAAGCGTAGACTTGTCGGTTTTGCCCCCCAAGTCAGCCGTCAGATTGGTAACGGCACTCTCCGGAATTCCGGTGAAGTTAGCCTCGGCAACGTCAATGGTGGGGTTGCCGCTAGCACCCGTACCATTGGTGATGGATATTTTGGTGGAGCCAGCGGTAAGTGTGCGTTTGGTGAATGTATCTGCTGCAGTCTCTACAAGCAGACCGGCGATACTGTCTAGGCCGGCGAGTGCCGTTAGTGTGGCATCAGCTGCTTGCTTGGCGGCGAGGTCTGTAGTAAGGTTGGTTACTTTGCTTTCGGAAATAGTACTAACGTCGGCATCTACAATGTTGAGTGCGGCTAGCTTGCTTTTAGCTATGGCGGCACTAGCGGAGATATCGGTGTCGGTAATGGTGCCATCGGCAATTTCGTTGCTGGTTACGGCGCCTGTGGCTAGCTTGCTGGTCGTAATGGCGCCGCTAGAGATTACGGGCGCTGCTGCCGTGGTGCCGCTGCCGCCGAGATCGCCGGCTAGCTGCACCAAGCCCTTGGCACTGGTGGTAGCGTCGGGGGCGCCAGAGGCGACTACACTGTCGACGTAGGCTTTGCTGGCAGCTTGGTTGTTGGCGGTGGGCGTGGGCACGGCCGGAGACAGCACAAAGGTTTTGATGCCACCCACGCTTTCGTTACCGGTGTTGTGCACTACGGCGGAATCGTCAGCCTTGGTCCCTAGGCTGCCGGAAGCCTTAAGCGTGCCGTCCGAGTTGTGCTCAACCAATAAGAAGTCATTAAGAATGGAGCCCCATGTACCCGTATCCGAGCCCGGTGTTGGCAGCCGCGCCATTAGTGGTAGCCTCCGTAGCTTCTGGCAATCTTAGACTCGGCAGGGTGAGTAGTAGCAAGTAGTCGTCGCAATAAGGCAGAAAAGCTAGATGTATTTAGACGCAGCAGAACTATCGTCTGCAAAGATCGCTTACGCGTTAGGGGTCGATTCCACAAATTCTCTAGCTGTTCCATAGCTCCGCAAAAAACACAAAAACACAACGCTTATGTTTTCAGTGTAACAGGTGCTGCAGAAGTTGTAAGCGTTGACATAAGCTTTATCAGTGTTGAAACTACTCGTAGTGCAAAGCCTCTACAGGGTTGGGCTTGGCTGTCTGCCGCGCCGGATACAGGCCGGCCAGCAAGCCCGCAAAGATTATGGCAGGTTATGCAGATTTAGATCTTCGAACCCACGAAAAAGCCAACTAGCAACCAAAATAATAGTATCGAGGCCGCTTATTGTTGTGGTGGCGTAACATCACAAGGACGAGTATTTTCGTCAATGCAGAGTTTCAGTTTTTGTATTTGAACGAACTGCTTGTAGTCGTTTAGGTTTACAGGATCAAGCCGTTTGGTTAAGCCTTGCGAACTTTGATACCAAAACCAGTTTGTTCCGACAACCGCCAAGAATAAAACAATGATAGCCCAATCCCTTTTTTGTAATGTCTTTTTCTGTTTAGTTTTTGACATATGTAAAGTTTACAAAAAAAATAAGCACTGTCAAAGTGCTTATGCTTTGGAGGGCCCACTGGGACTCGAACCCAGGACACGCGGCTTAAAAGGCCGCTGCTCTAACCAGCTGAGCTATGGGCCCAAAAACTTTTTAGGGGAAAAGCTTTTGTCATTGCGGGCGGAGCGTCTTTTTGGGCAAACGTGTGGTGCATGCCGGCTGAACGCGTGCTCGCTAACAGGTTATATTATCCGTATTTTGGCAAAAAAGTCAACGGCGGCGCGGCTCGTGGCCATCCTTGCCTCGCCGCTGCGCCCACAGGAAAAACAGGCCCACCACCGCGGTGCCGCCAATTACCAATGCTTGCGCATGAGTTATCTGCTGCCAGCCAGCCTGAGCCTGAATGCTTTGGCTGGCGCCTTGCGGCAGCAGCGGCACGGCCAGCACCAGGCCCAAAAAACCAGCGCCGGCGGCCGGAATAATATTCAGAAATACGCGGCTGCGGCCCTTTATGCTAAACACCATAAATATGGCGGTGAGCACGGCCGGCAGCAGCAGAATGACCAGCTGCATGGTGCTTTGGCTGACCGAACTGGCCTTGTGTGACGAAAACAAACTGAGCATGACGGAAGCGTCGTCGGACACGTGGCGCACCAGCACATCGCCCAGGCATAGGCTTAGGAACACCAGCACCGCGTTGATACGCAACACCGTCATTGCCACCACCGGCGCAACAAATGCAACGATCAAACCAATATTGTCTGGCATGGTTTTATCATACCATGAGCGGTTTAGAAGCTAAGGCGCTGCCCCGTGCGAATGCCGTCACGCGCCGCCTGCCCTGCCGGCAACTCTACAACGAAGCGGGCGGGAACGGCCGGACAAAACGCCTTTGGATATGTGCGCGGCGATACGTCCGCCTGCACAAACCGCACGCGCTGACCGCCATCCAGCCAGAGTATGTCAATGGAAAAGCGCATGTCTTTCATCCAGAAGCACTGCGTGGCCGCCTGCGAAAATACAAACAGCATACCTTGATCGCTGGGCAGCGATGCCCGGCCGCCCAGGCCTTTTGCCTGCGCCGATGGCGTCGTTGCTACGGCCAGCCGGATGCGGCGGCCGTGCACATTCAGCCAGCGTACATCTTGCCGGTGCCACGCCAACACTCCCACCAACAGCACCAGCGCCAGCACTACGGCTACGGCTGGCCGAATATATTTACGCGCCCACGCGGTCTTTGCGGTGACGTTGTTTGGCATTTTGTTCGATGTATTCAATGATTTTGCCGGCCACGTTGCGGTTGGTCAGCAGCTCGGGTGTTTTCAAACTGGCAGACGAGTTCACCTCCAGCACCAGTGGGCCGCGCGCCGAGCGCATCATGTCCACACCGCAAATGGGCAGCCCCATGGCCTTGGCGGCTTTGATGGCCGTGCGCTCTTCCTGCGGCGTCAACTTCACCGGTGCGCCCACACCGCCTTGGTGCGTGTTGGAGCGAAAGTCGTCGTCTAGGCTTTGCCGTTTGATGCTGGCCACCACCTGGCTGCCCACCACCAGCGCACGAATGTCCGTGCCGGCCGATTCCTTCACAAATTCCTGCACCAAAAAGCTCACGCCCTCCACATAAAACGCCTGCATTACCGCCTTGGCCGCCTTGTTGTTCTCGGCCAGCACCACGCCGTTGCCGTGCGTGCCTCGGGCAACTTTAACGATCAGCGGCGAGCCCCCGGCTTTTTGGATGACGTCTTCTAGGTCGGCGGTCTCGTGCGCAAACACGGTCTTGGGTATGCCCACCTCTGCCTTCGCCAGCAGCTGGTACGATCGCAGCTTGTTGCGCGAACGATCAATGGCAATAGACTTGGCCGTGGTGTATACGTCGCGCATTTCAAATTGCCGCACTACTGCACAACCATATTTGGTATACGATTGCCCAATGCGCGGAATGATGGCATCAAAACTATCCAGCGTTTCTCCCTGGTAGTACACCACCGGGTTGCCCTTTTCGATGGTCATATAACACTGCGAGTAGTTTATAACCCGCACGTCGTGTCCGCGCAGCTCTGCTTCTTCCTTCAGTCGCTTGGTGGTATAGTTTGCAGCGCCACGGGATAAAATCGCAATTTTCATGTTTCCCCCTTTTGTTCTTCCACCGCCAGGCGCAATTTTTGTTTGCGCATGCGTTCTTGACGGCGCAGTATGTGGCCTTCTTTTACATCCACCACAAATTTTCCGAGCAACACATTCCGCCCGATAAGCACAGGGTACACCTGGGTGGACCGATCGGCAAGCGTAAACCAGGCGCGTATGCGCCGGCCCTTCAGCTCTACCAACAGCCGAATCTTGTAGCGAACTTGGATATGACCCGTAGAACTAGCCACCGCCACTTGGTCAAATGTACGGAACGCAACGGGTTTGCCGGTATAAAATGGGTGGCCTCTGCCAAACAGCACCACCTGCAACACGCCATCTTCCACCCAGGCACGGGCCCACAAGGCAGATGTGCGCGCGCCAGTGTCAATGCGCGCATGAATAGACCCGGTGTGTAGCTCGGGGAATGTAATGTGCTCGGCACGCCCAATTATCTGTTTGTCTCTGATTGGTAACACCTCGCTATTATAACATATTAACAGATTAAATCAATGAACGGACACTGACAATTACACCTATTATACCATCCGGCCAAGTCACGCTTTTTTAATCATCACGATTATGGTAAAGTAACTGACCTATGGCAAACACAGAACGAACACCGCTCGACATTAACGGCATCGCTTCATACCATTATTACCCCGACGTTCCGGCTGGTGAAGGTGCCGCCATGGCCGTACTGGCGCCTGCTTTTTTGCGTGGCATGCGCCCGGGCGGCGCTGCCGACGTCATTGCCCAAAAATGGGCGCAGCATACGGGGGAAGAAGTGGTTGGCTTTGACCCCAGCGGCAGCTTCGGAAGCTTTACGCGCGAGGTTGCAGGGCATGTGGCGGCGTTCTCTTTTTCGCAATTGGTTGAAGATGTGCACGAGGTGATACACTACTGCGCCGAAGAAAAAGGCAGCCAGCGACTAAACCTAGTAGGCTGTAGCATTGGGGGCGCGGCCGTTGCTTTGGCAGCGAGCGAGCTGGCGGCGCGGCGGCTGCCCACCGACAAACTGCAGATAGAAAAAATAACGCTGCTGCAGACGCCCCCGCGCGCCAGCGAGTATCGGCAGTACAACCGGTACGATCGCTTTAAAGCGTTGCTTGCCCGGCGCGACGGCCTGTTCTTTGGCGACGATCACAGCCCGCTGCGGCTCAGCCTTGATTTTTTGGATGCATACCTGGAACGCGGCGATATGGCCACGGTGCTACCGGCGCTGAACGCACAGCAGCACCCGCCGCAGTTGGTCTACGTTGCTAGCAGAAACGATGAAGAGGTGGGCATTGGCTCGGTACTTGCGCTGCACATGCCGCCCAATGTACGTCTGCGCGTGGTAGATGACGCTCCGCACGACACCACTGACGAGCGGGCCATTGAACGGTTGGTGCAGGCGGCGCTTGAATAGGCCGGGAGCTTGGGCTGGCGCTATTTCCAAAAATGTTTCTTCGGCTGTTCGGCCTCAAACGCCTCCAAAAGCTCGCGCTGTTTTTTGGTCAGCTTGGTGGGCGTGTCTACCAGAATGGTGACAATGTGGGCGCCCCGCGTAGATCCGCGCAAGTGCGGCACGCCGTGGCCGGACAGTTTGAAGTCGGTGCCGCTTTGCGTGCCAGCCGGAACTTTCATGCGCACCGGGCCGTCAACGGTTTCTACGTCTACCTCTGTTCCCAGCGCAGCCTCGGCCATGGTGATGTGTTCCTGGGAGAGTATAAGATCGCCCTCGCGGGTGAATTTCTTGTGCGGTTTAACACGGACGTTGGCGTATAGGTCGCCCTTTGGTCCGTTGGCAATTGCCTCGCCGTGCTCGCGCAGGCGGATGACCGCGCCGTCGTCAATGCCGGCCGGAACTTTCAGGGTAATGGTCTGTGCTTTGCGGGTGGTACCTTTGCCGTGACAGACGGTGCAGACTTTTTCTGGCACTTTGCCTGTGCCCCGGCATTTGGGACAGAGGCTGGCCTGCTGGATGTTACCGAAAATGGTGTGCGCCACCTGCACCACCTGGCCGGAGCCGCCGCAGGTGTCGCACGTTTTCAGCTCGTGGCCAGGTTCTACCGTCGTGCCCTTGCAGTGCTCGCAGGTGTCGTCTATGTTGAGGTGCACCTGGGACTCTGTACCAAAAATAGCTTGTTCAAACGTTACATCAATGGTGGTTTCCACGTCGCGGCCGCGTGCCTGCCGTGTTTGCTGGCGCTGTCCGCCGCCAAAAAAGTTTTCAAAAATATCGCCCAAGCCTAGGTCGCCAAAGTCAAAATGCACGCCCTGCCCGCCCGCACCGCCGAATGGGTTGCCGTCCGACGCCGCGCTGCCGCCCACACCCGCATGGCCAAACTGGTCATAGCGCTGGCGTTTGGATGGGTCCTTTAGCACTTCGTAGGCTTCGTTCACTTCTTTGAACTTGGCTTCGTCGCCGCCCTGCTTGTCGGGATGGTACTGAATGGCCGCCTGGCGAAAGGCTTTTTTGATTTCGTCCGGGCTGGCATTTTTACCAATGCCGAGTACTTCGTAATAATCTCGTTTTGCTGCCATGTCACTTGTCCTTATATTGGCTTGTCCACGGGCAAGGTAGCCGGGGCGCTCAGCAGCGCGTCCAGCACTTGCTTGGGATATGTCGGGTCACCGCTTTGGCCGGCGCCGGGGGCAGGCACCAGCGCGTAAATGTCGGCAAACTGCGTCTCGTTCTCCCACCAGGTTAGAATCAGCTCGAAGGCGTCGTGCCGCCCTTCATCCCGCTCCAGCCATACGGCTTGCTTGGCATCGACCAGACCAAACCGCAGAAATTCCTTTTTGTTGGCCGCACCTTTGCGTACGTAGCGGTTGTTCAGGTTCCACACTTTCTGAGCCAGGGCAAAGATCTCCTGGTTTTGAATCACCTCTACCAGTACGGGCAACCGATCGGTCCGCTGCTCTGGCTTGCGGCTCTGTCCAAATCCTAGCATGTTCTTTGCTCCTTTTGTTCTATTCCCTTATTAAACCATGTTCCGGGGTGGCGATAAACTTTTCAGGCCTGGCCGCCGACGCCGTGCACGGCTTTTTCGGCTGCGCCGCGGCGAAGTTCGTCCAGCAGCAACGCGTAGTCTTCGGCCTCGGGCAGGTCCAGACCAATGCGGCTGCCCTCCCGCCGGCCGCGTAACATACGCCGGTAATCGCCCGTGTCCAGGCTGCGATACACCCGCAGGCGCTGCTTCGGTACGTTAAACTCCAGCTCTTTCAGCACGCCAATCGGCCCTTCAAGCCCATCAGAGCAGGCCAGCGCGTAACGCACAGCGCGGCTAGCGATCATAACGCGCGACGTCACCTCATACAGCTCCACCGAGTCATGCTCTGGACTATGCCACTGGAAGGAACGGCCGCTGTGCTTCCCGGTAAATGGCTCGCCAAAACTCCAGGCAACCGGCAAATCGTCAATGATCGTACCCTGCAGCTCGCCCACTTCCTCCCAATATTTTTCGCCTAGTTCGTGCATGTTCCTCTCTTAAGATTAGATTAAATTAAAGTTAGTACTTAAGATCAGAAAAAACGGCTTCGTGATCTTCGCTTTCGTGGATGCCTTTGAATAGGAAAAATTGACCGCAATTCCTACATACTTTTTCGTAATTATCGTCCTTATAAAGTCGAATGAGCTTCTTTTCTTTATCCCAGCATAACATGCAATAGCGTGCAGTTCCGTCCCTATCGCCTTCAAGCGCCAACCAAGGATTATGATCATCCCTAAAAAGCTTTTGGGCAAGGTCATCTTGCGCCTTAAGGTCTTGACCCTCGCTTTCAACTTTATGCAATCTACGTTCTAGGCTCATATTCGCTCGGCTAAGCTCGGTAAGCAATGCTTGATCTTCGCGAATGCGGATTGTAAGATTCGTTAGTAGCACGTCGACCTCTTTTCGAACTTCGGCATCTCTGATTTTGCGAATTGTCTTGCTAATATCCTGCACGACTTTAGCTAGATCAATTTCGATCCCAATAGTTGCCATGGCTACTTTTCGTCGATGACTTCGCCTTCGACGGTGTCGTCGGCGGCAGCTTTTTTGTCTTCAGGCTTGTCGGCTTCGGCGGCTTCGGCGTCGGCTTCTTTGGCGGATTCGTACATTTTGGAGCCAATGGGCATGAGCTTGTCGTTCAATGCTTTGGTTGCCGCTTCCAGCGCGTCTTTGTCGGCTTTGTCGTCGGCGGTAACTTTCTTGGCGGCTTCGACAGCTTCGTCCAAAGTCTTTACGTCAGACTCGTCCAGCTTGTCCTTGTTGTCGCTTTTCATTTTTTCGGCCTGGTAGATGGTGTTGTCCAAAACGTTGCGAGCTTCCACTGCTTCGCGCTTTTTCTTGTCTTCTTCGGCGTGGGTTTCGGCTTCTTTGGCCATTTTTTCTACGTCGGCTTTGTCCAGGTTGCCGCTGCCGCTAATGGTGATGCTTTGCTCTTTGCCCGTGCCTTTGTCTTTGGCCGTGACGTTCAGGATGCCGTTGGCGTCAATGTTGAACGTGACCTCAATCTGCGGAACGCCGCGCGGCGCCGGCGGAATGCCATCCAAAATGAACCGGCCCAGGCTTTTGTTGTCGCCGGCCATGCCGCGCTCGCCTTGCAGCACGTGCACTTCCACCTGCGGCTGGTTGTCAGCAGCGGTGGAAAACGTTTCGCTTTTGCTGGTGGGGATGGTGGTGTTGCGCTCGATCAGCTTGGTCATCACGCCGCCCATGGTTTCAATGCCCAGGGAAAGCGGCGTCACGTCCAGCAGCAGCACGTCTTTTACGTCACCCTGCAGCACGCCACCCTGGATGGCTGCACCCACGGCCACCACTTCGTCCGGGTTGACGCCCTTCATGGGGTCTTTGCCAAATATCTGCTTCACCTTTTCCTGCACGGCAGGCATGCGCGTCATGCCGCCCACCAGCACAATGGCGTCGATGTCAGACGCGCTCAGGCCGGCGTCTTGCAGAGCTTTCTCGCATGGGCCAGCCGTTTTGGTTATGAGGTCGCCCACCAGCTGCTCCAGCTTGGCACGTGTCAGCTTGTGCTCAAAGTGCTTGGGGCCTTCGGCGTCGGCAGTCAAAAACGGCAGGTTGATGTCCACTTCTTGCGCGGTGCTCAGCTCAATCTTGGCTTTTTCGGCTTCGTCGCGCAGGCGCTGCATGGCGGCTTTGTCGTCGGTTAGGTCAATGCCGTGTTCTTTTTTGAACGCGTCACAGAAGTAGTTGACAATGGCGCGGTCAAAGTCGGCTCCGCCCAAGTGTGTGTCGCCGTTGGTGCTTTTCACTTCAAAGACGCCGTCGCCCAGTTCCAAAATTGACACGTCAAAGGTGCCGCCACCCAGGTCGTACACGGCAATCTTCTCGTCCTTTTTCTCGGATTTGTCCAGGCCGTAGGCCAGTGCGGCTGCCGTTGGCTCGTTGATGATGCGCTTTACTTCCAGGCCGGCAATCTTGCCAGCATCTTTGGTGGCTTGGCGCTGCGAGTCGTCGAAGTACGCCGGCACGGTTATGACAGCTTCGGTCACTGGCTCGCCCAGGAAACTTTCGGCGTCGGCCTTCAGCTTGGACAAAATCATGGCGCTGATTTCTTCCGGGCTGTACTCTTTGTCGCCCATTTTCACCTTTGTGGCGTTGCCGCTTTTGACAATCTCGTAGCCCATCAGCTTCAGATCGCGCTGCACTTCTTTATCTTCCCAGCGGCGGCCAATCAGGCGCTTCACCTCGTAAATGGTGTTCTTCGAGTTGGTCACCTGCTGCCGGCGAGCCACCTGCCCCACCAGCCGCTCACCGTTTTTATTCAAAGCCACTACGCTGGGTGTGGTGCGGTTGCCTTCGCTGTTTGCAATAATCTCCGGCTTGCCGCTTTGCATCGCAGCCATTGCCGAGTTGGTCGTACCAAGGTCAATACCAATTATCTTTCCCATGAATGTTCTACCTTTCTGTTAGCAAATGGTTGGTCTTTACGTAAATCGTACTTCTAGCATAGGAAATTGGCACTCTGCTGTCAAGAGTGCCAATCCGCTTTTTTACCCCTGTTCCCTGTATGTTTCGTCCTTTTAAATTCGTCAGCACAGCCCACAATGTACTAGGGGAGCTTTTGCAAGTTGTGCGGCTGGGTGGTTTGCGGACTGGGCCGCCCCGGGCTGGCCGAAGGCGCGGCGCTGGGCGTTTCCGTGTGTGCAGACTGGCCTTTGGATAGTTGTGCGCCGTATTGGGCCAGCATTTCCACTTCAATTTGCTCGGGCGATTTACCGCCCTTCGTCCAGCGCACCGCCCGGTAGTGGTAGTACATCACCAGTGCCACCATCATGGCTACAAATGTTACGCCAAACAATACCAGCGCCACTTTGCTCATACGCGCGCCGGGGGTCAGCCCGCCCATAATAAGTTTGGTCAAAAATATACTGTTTAGAAATGTCACGCCCCAAAAGGTGCCGCGCGCCAGCCAAAATCGGGTATCGTTGCTCATGCCTGTTTTTAGTGTACCGCGTTTGGAATTGGCCAGAAACCAAAAACTAGCGCAGGCCCACGCGGACCATGGCGTGACGGAGGATTTCGGCGTCGTCGCCCTCGCCCAGTTGGTAGCCGGACTGTAGCTCTTCGGTTACCACTTCTTCAGTGCCGTCGCCTTCTTCCATACTGACGGCCTCGTGAAAGCGCGGGTCGAACGGCTCGCCTGTGGTTTTGATTTTGCGCACGCCAATGTCACGCAATGCTTTGTCAAACTGCTTGACAATGCCCTGCACCCCTTTGACGTATTCGCTGCCTTCCAGGTCTTTGGGCACGTGCTTCAGTGAGCGCTCCAGGTTGTCGATGATTGGCAGCAGCGCGCGGACCACGTCAGCCTTCACTACGGTTTTGAGGCTGGCCAGCTGGTGATCGTGGCGTCGGCGCAAGTTGGTGGCGTCGGCGCGCTCGCGCTGCAGGGCGGCGGTCAGGTCGGCTACCTCTTGCTCCAGGGCAACGGCGTCGATGTGCAAATGCTCTTTTGGCCCGGCGTGTTCGTGCGGGACATGGCCATCGTCTGCTTGTGGTTGCTGTTGTCTAGTCATATAAAACCTCCTCTAGGGCTTGGCCGGCGTGGCGCACCAGCTGCATAACGTCGCGGTAGCTTTGGCGCGTAGGGCCCAAAACGCCAATGTAGCTTTGGTCGGAATAGGGCGAACGGAACCGGCTGATGATCAGCGAGCAGCCGGCGCTACGGCCAATGGGGTTCTCGCGCCCAATAAAAACACTCAGCGGCTCGTTGGGCGCTGTTTCGTGCAGCCACGGTTCCAGATTGTCCAGCAGCGTGGCCACTTGCTGCACCTGGCCGGCCTGCACAAATTCCGGCTGGCCAAACAAGTTGGACAGGCCGCTCATGTACAGCTGGTTGCCAATGGTGGCCAGGCCAAGGTTGTGCGTCAGTTCTACCAGCGTATCCACTGCGTTGCGGATGGTGCGCTCTGGCAAACCGGCATGTTGCACGCGCGCAGTGAGTGCGCGGGTGGCGCGGCGTTCACCAACTGGCTCTTTGTTTTCGCCCAAGTGGTTAACGTAAAACCGATAGCCCTTGTCTGTTGGCACGCGGCCGGCGCTGGTGTGCGGCTGAGCTATGTAGCCAAGGCGCTCCAGCTCGGCCATTTCCGCACGGATGGTAGCCGAGCTAACACCAAACACTTTCGCCAGCAGGCTGGAGCCCACCGGGCTGGCTACCTCGGCGTATTGCTCAACTATGGAGCAGAGGATGTGCTGTTGTCGTTCAGTCATGCTATCTTTTCGTTCGCGCGCTTTTGGTTACTCTTTGTATGATACTGCGGCTGGCACTCTGTCGTCAAGAGTGCCAGGACGGCTTACTCTACTCCCCGGCTGTGGCAGCCAGGAAGGCGTGGGCACTGGCCAGCAGCTCGCCAACAACATGGCGCGGCGGATGGTCCTGGTTTTGTGGCGGGTAGGCAGGCATGGTGGACAAATGGTGCACGGTATCCACCGCGTGCTCCAACGTGTCGTTCACCACCACCGTGTAATAGTCGTGAGCCAGCACGGCCTCGAACTCTTTGCAGGCGCTTTGCATGCGGCGGCGGATCTCGTCGTCTGGCAAATTGCTGCGGCCGCGCATCCGCGACAGCCATACATCGAAGTTTGGCGGAATGACGAACAAAATGCGCGTGTCCGGCTTCAGCTTGTTGATGGTGGCTGCGCCGGCAACGTCGACATCGGTGATAGCAATTCGGTTCGAGTGGTGGGCTTTTTCAATTTCGCGAATGCTTATGCCCGACACTTGCTGATTGTGGATGAGCGCCACCTCTACAAATTCGCCGCGACGCACCTCTGCTAGCATTTCGTCTTCGGACCGGAACCAGTATTCGCGCCCATTTTTCTCAATCACCACGCCGTCTTTTACGCGCGGGTGACGCGTGGTGTCGGACACTACGTAGTGGTACTGGCCGGTGCCGGACAGCTCGTTGATGATGGTGTTGCGACCGCTAGAGGTAGGGCCCACCAACAGCACCAGGCGCGTCTCGTCCAGCGTACGCTTGGCCGCAGCCGACAGATGATAGTCGGACAGAACATCCCGGAATTCATCAATATGCGTCAGCTGGTTCATGGTCTTTTTATAGCAGACAGGCCAGCGAATCCAAAATAATTTGCAGCTAGATAGTCACCCAGGCAGTACCCGTAGATTGCACGGTAAGCTTTTGCCACTGCGCGCCAAGCGACTGGGTGGTGGCGCCGTCGATGGTTTGGCTGAGTGAAGTACCTATGGTGACGGCATTGGCGCTGGCGTCGACTTTCTTGATGGTATACAAGCGGCCCTGCATGGCCGTGGCATCCGGCAGCGTAACGGCAAAAGCAGCGCCGGTAGCATCGCAAGTGATAGTGCTGTCGGTGGCGGCTATGCTATAGGCGGCAGTTTTGGCCGTAGACGTAATGGCCCGGGCAAACGAGCCAGCGGCATCCAGCGTAGCCTTGGGCGTATTGGCATCGCCTACGCGCAAGCGGCTGTTGGTGCTGTCAAAGCTGACAAACTTTGTGCCGACGGCATTGTTGATAATGACCGCAGTCTGGCTGTCGCCGCCTGGCTGCAGGGCAATGGCGGATGCGCCCTTGGATAAAATTTTCAGCTGAATGGCGGCCGGGGCGCCGGCGGGCGCAATGGTGGGCGGGTTGCCGCTGGTACTGTTTGCTAGGTTGATGTAGTTGGTGGCGCTGGCTGTGGCGGCGAGCCCCAGGGCCTGGTTGCCGTTCACGTCATTCACCTGCGAAAAAACGGGGGCAGCCGAAAACGTTTTGGTGCCGGTGACGGTTTCGGGCCCGGCCAGGTGCACCACATTGCCGTCTGTGGCTTTGGCATTTAGGGCCGCCTGCAAGTCTGTTTGGTCAGCCAACGCGCCGGTGATAGCGCCCCATCGGCCAGTGCCGGCCTGCAAGATTTCGGACATGGGAGCAACCTTTACGCCAGTGGTATGCAGGTAGTCTACAATGGTCTGGAACTTGGCCAGCGAGGTGTTTGACCCGCTGGCCGTACCGTTAATAATGCGATGAAACAGCAGCACAACCCATTCGCCATTGTTGGCGGCGCGGTCTATGTAGCTCTGCACCGTGGCGGTGGACAGTGACTCGTAGACATCATAGCCCTGAATGCTCAGCGGAATAACATGGCTAAGCGGCTGGCCCAGGCTGGAAATGGTGCGGGCGTAGGAAAAGTAGGGGGATATCTCGGCCTTGATAGTGGCATTGGTGGTGCTGTTGGGGTAGGCGTATATATCGGCGCCGCGATAGCCGTGGCTGGCCAGCCAGCGTTTGGTGTCTTGGAAAAGCTGGATGCGCTGGGCGGACGTCAGCGTGGTCAGCCGGTCGTACCCATGGCCGCCAATGTCCCAGCCACCGGCGTGCAGCTGGCCAATTTCCGCCTGCGTCAGGTACGGCGATGTGCCGTTCAGCCCGCCAATATTGTAGTACTCAATAAACGAGCCCGCGCGAAACCCATACGTGTCCAGGTACGGCTTGGCTACCAGCAAGTCGCTTTGGTTGCCGTCATCGAATACAACAGACACCGCGCCTTTCGGCACCGAAGGAATAGCCGCGAACCCGTCAAAACGCACGGTGCATTGCTGACCGGGTTTGGCTGCAGCTCGCAAGATTATTTTGTTCACCGTTGCCCAGTTTGGCGCGCCGCCAGCGCTGGACCCCACAAAGCAGGCCGCCCGGCTAATAACCAGCTCAATCCACTCGCCATCCGGCGGGTTGAGGTTGTTGCCGCTGTCCACACCGCCGTTCACCTGTGCGGTGAAGTACGACGAGAATGTACCGGCCGTAGAAAATAATATGTCTGCTTCGTACACGTTTGCCCAGGCGTCGGCCTTCACCCAAACGTGGAAATCGCACTGGCTGAAATCGGCCGAAATGCTTTTGACAACGCCGCACCAGTCGCCGCTGATGCTGGGTATGTTGGTGACGATCTTTTGCGAGGCTTTGCCCTCTATGAAATCGGTGGTATCGGTGCTGGTTGTTCCGCGGGTGTAGAAGTCGGCCCAGCCAGACTCCATGGCATCGTACAATGTGCCCGGCGAGGTGGATGGCCGCCGGCCAGCCACGCCAGCAAGTGGGACCGACTGGGCGCTGGCGTATGCTTTGATAGCTTTTTGGCTGGGAATTTTGGTGTCGCTGTTGGCGGCAAGCGCGGCGTCGGTGTCTAGGTCGGCCAGCTTCAGCTGGGCATCGTTTGTGACACTGCCTAGGCCAACGTCGGCCTTGCCCAGCGTCTTCCACCCCGGACTGGAGCTGCTGGATGCCAGCACCATGCCGTCCACCGCAGGCACGCCCAGCAGCTTGGCCATGTTGTGGCGACCATCGGCCGTATGTTCTTGCAACAAAAAAGCGTTGAGGATGCTGCCCCAAGTGCCGTTGTCGCTGCCAGGTGTAGGAAGTCGTACCATAATGCTTCTTGTGCCCCACACGCCTTACTGGTGGGGCGGCATTAATCCTATCCAGAGTTGCTAGCAAAGCGCAAGCGTCTTCTATAGATATACGCGTTGTAATTTTGTGCAATCAGCTAGTGGCTGAGCACCCGGCGCAAGGCTTCGTAGTCTGCGTGGCATTCCTCCTGCACGGCAGGAAAGCAAATTTTGGCATGGAAATCGCGCTCGATCTTCTTGCGCGCCCACTGCTTGATCTCATCCAGGCTGCCGCCAGCTTTGGCACGAACGGCATAGAGGTAAAAATCGGTCTGCAAATGCGCCAGCGCGTCGGCCGTGGCCAGCACCTGGCCCTCAAGACTGGTAGGTGCCTGGCCATCGCGGCAGCTGTGATAGCGAATGGCGTCGTCCACGGTTATAGCAATGTCGTGTGGCGCAAAGCCGGCTTCCTGCATAAACTGACGGGGCATATCCAGGCTGGTCGCCTCGTGCTCAGGCGAAAAGCGGCTCATGCGCGCGTCAGCAATGTCATGCAGCAACGCCCCTGCCCGTGCCAGCGCCACCTGGGCACCAAAGCGCTGCGCCAATGCCTCCGCCCGGTCTGCCACTACAAACACGTGGTGTTCGGCCAGCCAGTCGGCCCATTCATCACGGCCAGCATGATGGGCGTTATACTCCTGGCGGACACGGTTTTCAAGCCGTTGCAGCGGTTCCATGATGGCAGTATACAACACGCCCGTCCGCGTCAGCCCGCAAACATCAGGCGCTGCAATATGCCGGCAGCAATTTCCTTGGCGCGAGCCTGGTCCGCCTGCAACGCGGGTGGCAACGGCTGGCCGTGCGCAATACACAGCAGGTCTTGGGCGGCGTCGGCCACTTGGTCATTTATGACATATAAAGCTTGGTCGTCCTGCACGGCAAACTGGAACGAATGCCGTGCTTCTGCCAGGCGCTTGTCGAGCGCGTTGCGCGCGTCCAGCCGGGACATCCATACCTCGAAGCTGGGCGGCACAATGCACACGGTGCGCATAGCGCGGAACGGCAACGCCCGAAACACCGGTATGGCTTGCGCCCAAATGGCCATGACAGAGACGCCGTGGTGCGCGTAGCTTTCCGGTGCAGTGGCGTAGATATCGCCGGTGATGTTGGGCGGCACCTGCACGTACTCGCGCCGCTGAATGCGCTCCAGCATGTACGCGCGGCTGCGGAAAAAGTAATCGACACCGTCGCGCTCGTGCGGACGCGGCGCGCGGCTGGCATCGCCAACCACCATGTGCAACGACGGGTCGGCAGCGATTGCCGCTTCAATAATGGTTGTTTTACCAACGCCGCTCGGGCCGACAACGCCCAAAAGCGTGACGTCGTGGATGGCATCCAGCGCGGCGGCGGTTGGCTGGTACATAGATTGCGGTTGCACCTTGCTAGCGTACCATGCCCTGGCCCATGCACATATTTGCGAAACAGCGCAGCGATGATACTATATGGTTGTTCTGTCAATCTCCCTTTGGAGCGCACATGAAAAACATTCGGGTCACCGATTGGCAGCTGCTGTTTGCTGCTGTGAATAGCGTGCAGGTGCTGCCTGCCAAGACCGGCGGCCGCGAGCTGTTTGTCCACTTGGCCAACGGCCCCACCGTCAGTACCGATGACGGTGTGCCGGGCGCCAACATCACCGAGGTGGTGGAGGCCATCCAGGCCAGCGGCGAGTTCGTCGCCGTCGACACCACCGAGTGGGTGCGGCTGAGCAGCATCGTGGGATGGTCCAAGGCGTACGGCACAACCGAGCCGGGTGCCGCATGCGTCAAGCTGTCACTCTACCTGAGCGGCGGGCGGAATTGGGCATCGACAGTCGACCCAACCTTCATCGCCAGCCTGCTGCGCACGCTGGAGCCGGAGGCCGACGAGGCCGAGGACCCCGACACCCCGGCGGAAACCGACACTGCTGGCAAACCCGCCGAAGCGTCCCAGCCCGCCC
>Ga0209813_10000006_pt1 | contig 113121 bp, 115 predicted proteins | sample EndMethybrTD3033_FD_187596 | JGI IMG/M metagenome (GOLD analysis project Ga0209813, IMG submission 187596) | Populus endosphere microbial communities from Tennessee, USA - Endosphere MetaG P. TD hybrid TD303-3 (SPAdes) (version 2) | ecosystem: Host-associated > Plants > Roots > Endosphere... | reverse complement strand
GGGAGGTCGTGCTGCGCCACCGCGGCCAGTTCCTCCTGCGAGTACGTGTCCAGGCAGTTGGCCGGCGTCTTGCCGTTCAGCCGGGCGTTGGGGGTGACCCACCACAGCACCACGTCCTCGCAGGCGAAGCGCTCGCCGGAGATCACCTCGTTGACGTGCGCCACCTTCTCGTGCAGCACCGGCATGCCCTGTACCAGTCTGAACTGGAAGCTGGGGAAGTGCGTTTCGGAGCCATGCCCGAGGATGCGCATGATGAGCGAGTTTGCGACGAAGTCGATGAACGACTCGCCGCGCAGGCCCATCGCGTGCAGGTCATCGGCGGCGAACACCTCCAGGTCCTGGAACCGCGGGGTGGCGTCGGCGTCAGCAATACGAGTGGTCATGGTCGTACCTTTCGTTGTGGTGCGCGAGGTTTCGCGCGTGGCCGTTCCTTCACTTGTCTTGTTCTTGAAACACCGTTCTCGAACGCGGCATATACTACCACTTTTTTACCCCATATGCAACAACGGGTACGGGCAAGCATGAGCTTGACACGCCAGGCACTACGGCGTATAGTGTGTGCATTATGAGTAAGGTTGTTGCAATTGTCATTCTCGTCGGCTCGCCAGAGCGCGGCTAGGTTTGCAATGTAACAACACCTGCCGGGCTCTTACACCAAAGAGCCCGTTTTTGTTTACAAGGAACTACCATGTCATTCACACAATCGCACATCGTCACCGCCGCCAAAGCCCTGGCAGCCATCCCATCCACCGCCGACAACCTGCCGGCGCTGCAGCAAGCCGTAGACTACATAGCCGGCTTGCTGGCTGGCACGCCCGGCATCACGGTGGAACGCTTTGAGCACAACGGCAAGCCCAGCCTGCTGGCTTACCGCGGCAGCGTCCGCCCGGCGCGTTTTGCCATTCTGCTGAACGGCCATGTAGACGTTGTGCCCGGCCAGCCCCACCAGTTCCGCGCGCGCGTGGAAAACGGCAAGCTGTACGGCCGCGGCGTGCACGACATGAAAACCGCCGCTGTCATTATGGCCGGTGTTTTTTGCGACATGGTCCACGCCGTGCCCTACGAACTGGGCCTGCAAATAGTTTCCGACGAAGAAGTGGGTGGTTACGACGGCGTTGTTCACCAGCTGCAGCAGGGCGTGCAAGCCGACTTTGCCGTCATTGGCGAGCACAACTTCAGCCCCAACGTTATATACAACGCCGCGCGCGGCCTGTGCTGGATTGAGGTAGCCTTTGCCGGCCAAACCGCCCACGGCGGCTACGTGTGGCATGGCAGCAACGCGGTGGTGAAGGCCAGCACCTTTGCCCAAGCCGTGCTGCAACATTACCCCGTGCCCGACGCCGAATTCTGGGGCACCACGGCCAACATCGCCGGCATTTACACTGGCAACGAAACGTTCAACCGCATTCCGGACAATGCCGTGGTGAAAATAGACTTCCGGTTCACGGCCGAGGACGACAACTTCAAAGATCGCGCCAGCGTTGAAGCATTCGTGCGGTCAATTGACCCAGATGCAACCATCCTGGGCTTTCACACCATGGAGCAGGCCGTGCACGTGCCCGAGTCCAACCCATACCTGCAAACCCTGGCCCGCGCCCTGCAGCAAACCACGCACATCGCGCCCCAGTTCCAAAGCCGCTTTGCCGGCAGCGATGGCCGGCACCTGCAAGCCGCCGGCTGCGACGTTGTAGAATTTGGCGTCATGGGCCACGGCCCGCACAGCGACGAAGAATACGTAGAAATTGCCCAGCTGCTGCCGTACCAGCAAACGCTCAAAACATTTCTGCAGCACGCGCAGCAACAGCCTGCCACACGCGCGCACGACGCGCCGCGCGCAAAAAGCACAGCCCGCAGCCGCATCCAGCAAACTGCGTAATATTTTAGGCGCGGCGACGGGCGGTTGCTTCTATATATTCGCGCACAATGTCGTAAAACTGCTGGACGCCCTTGGCCGAGATCCATTCGCCATCGGCATGGTTCTCGCCGCCCGGCGGCTGCACAATCACACAGGGAATGTGCAGCGGGGTGAAAAAGCGGCCGTCGGTGACAGCGTAGCTATAAAACGGGCCAGTGGCGCGTCCGGTTACCCGGGTCATGATGTCGCGGAACCGGGCAATGTACGGGTTGTCGGGCGAGTTGATGCAGGGCGCATCGTTCACCAGCTGCACGGCCTGCACGTCATGTTTTTGGCACACAGCCTGAATGGCGGGGAAGGCGCGGGTGTGATCGGCCTGGCTGGCGGTGCGGATGTCCAGCATGGCTTCGGCGTGCTCGGCAATTTGGTTGGCGGTTTGGCCGCCATGGATGGTGCCCACGGACAGCGTGGTAGCCTTTTTGTCGTCCTGGGCAGGGAAGAGGTGGCGGATGTCGGCCAGCGTGTGCAGGAGTTTGTGAATGGCGTGCTCGCCCTCCCACGGCCGGGCGGCGTGCGCGGATACGCCAGTGGCTTCCAGCTTGATCCACTGCACGCCTTTTTCAAATTCTTCCAGCTGCCAGTCCGGCCCGCCGTCCGGCACAATACACACGTCCGCCCGGTAGCCTTGCGTTTCAACCAAATACTTTACGCCGTTGCGGCCGCCCACTTCTTCGTCGGTGGTGAACATGATGCCAAAGTCGTAATCGGCCAGCCGATCGCGCAGCTGGTCGGCCAGCCACAGCGCAGCAGCGGCGGCAAACTTCATGTCGAATACGCCGCGGCCCAGCAGCTTGTCGCCCTGCTGGCGTACCGCGAAATGCCGGTCCTCGCCCGGCACCACGTCCAAATGAATCACAAACAGCACGGCAGGCGAACGGTCCCCAGGCTGCGTAGTAGCAACCAGCGATGGAAAACCCTGGCTTTCAAACCGCTCGACAAACATGCCGCGCTGGCTTAGGTAATCGTCAACAAACTGGACAATGGCCTTCAGCTGCGCCGCGTCACCCGAGACGCTGCGGAACCCAACCAGTGTGTGCAGAAGCTCTTCCATATATTCCTTGTACAAAAACGGCTCCATTTGGCTGGAGCCGGACTATTTTCGCGCAACTATGACGACGGCCGGCTAGCCCAGCTTTCTAAAAGCCGAAAAATAACACGTGCTGTACATTTGCGTCATGATCGTTGTATTATATGCGGCATACCGACATCCTGTCAATTGCCAGGTGAGTCCTGGCCGTTTTATTACCACAAGAAAGGTACCCAAAAGAAGTGGACCCTCTATTGCAACGGCTTGTTCGCATACCCAGTGTGTGTGGCGAGCGCAAACCTAGCACAGAAATCATCGAACTGACGGCCAACTTCCTGGCGGAACGCGGCATGCACGTGGAACGGTTTGAAGACCACGGTTTTCCATCGCTGGTTGCCACCACGCGTCCCGGCGTCAAAACGCCCAAGGTACTGCTGGCCGCGCACCTGGACGTTATGGCCGCGCCCCAAAATCTATTTGACTTGCGCTTGGAAGACGGTGTGTACTACGGCCGCGGCGTGTTCGACATGAAGTTTGCCGCGGCCGCCTACCTGCACGTGGTAGACCAGCTGCGGAGTAGGCTGGCCGATTACGACTTTGGCATCATGTTCACCACCGACGAAGAACTGCACGGCCAGTACGGCACCGGCATGCTGGTGGACCGCGGCTATCTTCCGGGCGTGTGTATATTGCCCGATGCCAGCAGCGACTGGAACATGGAAACATTTGCCAAGGGCTGCTGGTTCAGCGAAATACACGTACAGGGCAAAACCAGCCACGGCGCTCGTCCGTGGGAAGGCGACAGCGCTTCGCTCAAACTCATTCATCTTTTGCACGAGCTAACCGCCACGTTCAAAGACGGCCAAAAGCCGCACACCTCCACCCTAAATGTCGGCAAAATCAAAAGCGGCACCATGATCAACCAAACGCCAGACGAAGCCATGGCCGCGCTGGACATCCGCTTTGTTGACTACACGGACTTCTTGGAGCTAGAAGCCCAGGTGCTGCGCCTGTGCCAAAAGTACAAGGCCCAGCTGCGCACGCTCCGCCCGCTTGCCGTGCCTATCCGGCAGGATCTTGCCCATCCGCTCATTGCCCCATTTTGCCAGATTGTTACCGCACAGACGGGCATTGTTCCAGAGGGCACTACCTCGTACGGCGGCAGCGACGCCCGTTTCTTTTTCCCGCATGGCGTCCCGTGCATTTTGGCATCGCCGCGCGGTGGCGACCGCCATACCGACACCGAGTGGCTGGACGCCGCCAGCTACCAGCACACGGCCCCCATTTTGCGCGCCTACCTGGACAAAGTGGCGCATGCCCCAACCTCCACCGCGTAGGACACATCCAGCCGGGGCCCAAAAGGAAGGCCGCCACCAAAAGCAGCCGTTGACATCTCCCGCCCAATCAGATACAATACCGGCATCTCATTACCGAAGACAGTAGCTGCGGCCCGTCCGCCTAAATACGCTACCGAGGCAGGGAAACAAACACTGTTTTTTGTCCGAGTCTTTGGTAGTGCGAGAACCAAAGACTTTTTTGTTCTTTAAAATCTAGGTCGAAGATTTTAGTAAGTAACCGCCCCGGGGCCAAAACCCCCAGGAAGCGGCCAACAATAACAAAAGGAACCATCATGGCTTTAACCAAACAAGCAAAGCACGACGTGGTGCGTGAAGTTTCTGACAAGCTGGCATCTTCCAAGATGACTGTCGTTGCCAAATACCAGGGCACAACAGTAAAAGCTATGCAGCAGCTTCGCCGCGACGCGCGCGACAGCGGCACAACCGTGCACGTTGTCAAAAACCGGCTGGTTATCAAAGCACTGCAGGCCAGTGATACGCTGAAAAGCGTTGACACTGTCGGCTTGACCGGCCAACTTCTGTACGCGTTCAACAGCGAAGATGAAGTTGCCCCGGCCAAGACGCTTGCCGACTTTGCCAAGAAAAACCCCAGCCTGGAATTCGTCGGCGCCATCACACCGGAAGGCAAGTTCGCCTCCGCCGACGAGGTCAAAGCCCTGGCAGCACTGCCAGGCAAAAACGAGCTTATTGCTCAAGTCATCGCCACCCTTGCATCGCCAGTCAACGACGTTGTCAGCGCCCTTTCCGGGAACCTGCACGGCCTGCTGGACGGCATTGAGGCAAAAGCAAGCTAACCCTATACATTTTAGAAAGGAATCAACAACATGGCTGATTTGAAAAAACTGGCGGACGAGCTGACCAAGCTTACCGTCCTGGAAGTAAACGAACTGAAAAACATCCTGAAGGATGAGTACGGCATCGAGCCGGCAGCTGCTGCTGTCGCCGTTGCTGCTCCTGCTGGCGGCGAAGCCGGCCCGGCAGAAGACGAAAAGAGCGAATTTGACGTTGTCCTGAAAGACGCCGGCGCACAAAAAGTTGCCGTCATCAAGGCTGTCAAAGACCTGACCGGTTTGGGCCTGGGCGAAGCCAAGGCGCTGGTGGATGGCGCTCCCAAGACCATCCTGGAAAAGGCCAAGAAAGAAGACGCCGAAGCCGCCAAGAAAACCTTGGAAGGCGCTGGCGCAACCGTCGAGCTGGCGTAGTTGTCACGCTGCTCGCATCAAAAACCCGCTGCAGATTTTGCAGCGGGTTTTTTGGGTATAAAAGGCTTGGCTTGCCGGGGTGTTTGAGGTATCTGGATGATATCTCGCGCCACCCCGGGTGCGCTTTGGTTTGGAGAGAGTCAGACGATAACGGGTTCGGCGTGCTGCCAGTCATGCAGGAGCTGGGTCAGCTCGGAGATGGTGGCGTCGTGCGGCCCCAGCTTTTGTGCGCTGAGCGGCGATCGCAGGCGGCGCTGGAACAGCGCGTCCAGCTGGTCGCGCGGGATGTCGTACGGCTCGGGCCGGGCGATCAGTCCGCTGCTATCTTCGGCGAAGATGGGGTAGCGGCAGCCACCGTATGACACCAGCCGGCCGAGCGAGTTGAACGTGTACTGCTCGCGCACCAGCGATGCCATCCCGCGGTGTTCGTCCATGAACAGTCGCGTCAGCGTGCAGCCCCAGCGGTCGTTCTCCAGCGGTTCCGCGGCCAGCACAGTGCGGCGGCCGTCCGTTTCCAGAACGCGGCAGGTGCCCAGGCAGGCGCGCAGCTTGCGCTGCAGAACCCAGCGGGCGTTGTAGTAGTCGCGCTTCAGGAAGCGGGCCGACTCCACGAACAGCACGTGGCCGAGCAGTGCCAAGGCCAGTCCGCCGCCACCGATGAAGCCGGACACACCAACCTTGCGGCTGATGATCCAGGCGACGAACAGCAGGGCGATGGCCCACACGATCTCGGTGGTCCACCATGGCCACCATGGTTTCTTGCGCATGATCTTTGATTATCCTCTCTGTTTGGAAGGTGCGTTGCTTCAGTCGATGGGCAGGGGCCGCGCCGCGTTCCACTCCTTCAGGACGAACTGCAGGTCGTACAGCCTCACATGCCGGCGAACTGTCGGTCGCGAGTTGGCCGCGGACGTCAGACGCCGCATGACAGTCAGCTGCCGGTCGGTGCGGGACCGATCGGTGCCCACATACAGCGGCACCTGCGAGTCCTCCGGCACGACGATGCGCCGTGTGTAAAATCCGCGAAAGGCACAGGGGCCGAACACGTACGTCTCGCTCGCGGCCTGCGCCTTCTGCTCGGACACCACCCACATGCGCGTCAGCGAGCGGGTGGCCGAGCCGGGCAGCGATCGGTGCGCCTGCAGGAAGACGATTCTGCCATCATCCTGATGCAAGATGCGACAGGTGTCCGGCGCCTGCTCGATCTCGCGGCGCAGCTGCTGTCGCAAGGCGTAGTACCGCCGCTGGAACACGAAGCGCGCCAGCACCGAGTACAGCAGGTAGGCCAGCACACCGCCCGGAATGAGCGATGCGCAAACCAGCGGCACCGCGTTGGGCAGCATGGTGATTGCCACCACAATGCCCGGCGCCGTCACCAGTCCCAGAAGGACGATGGCGGCCCATGAAGCAAATGAACGCCACATCGGCGTTCCTCCTCTCGGATTGTCGATGAGACCGACATATTTTACCATCAAAAGCTATAAAAAACCACCCTTCGGCCTGGCGGCACGGCGGGTGGAACGCATGATTCTTGGGGGTCGGGGTGTTTGAGGTATCTGGATGATATCTCGCGCCACCCCGGGTGCGCTTGGTCTCGACGTTAGCCGATGGGCGTGGATGCGTGCCACTGGGCCAGCAAGGCATCCATCTCTTCCTGGCGGACCTTGTGAACGGGCTGCTTGCTGACGTTGGGCGGGCTTGCGGTGACGTCATCACCCAGCAGCATGCGCAGTGCAGGCAGCTCTTCCTGATGGAAGGTTGCGGCCAGCGAGTCCAGCGCCGTGACGGTAGGCGTCGCGTTGATGGTCTTGCAGCTGTGCTCGGCGGCAAGCGACGGCGCGATGAATTGGATCTTCTCCCGCCGTACTCGCGTCACGCCATCGTCTGTTTCGCGGCTGAGCCGGATGATCCAGCCACAGCGCAGCGAGCAGAAGGCCGTCAGCGTCACTGGCCCTTCTGGAGTGTGGTGCACGCGAGTGGTTGCGTCGTGCGTACGGATCTCGCGCAGCAGCTGGCGCCGAACCTTCGCGTACCCGCGGCAGGTCACGTGCCAGACGACAATCGAGTAGGCCGCGTACAGCACGACAGCACCACACACGACACTGGCGGCGATACCAGCCAGCACTTCCTGCTTGAACATGAAGTACGTCCATGGCGCGGCAAGCACCACAACGGCACCAACCATGAGCCACCATGTCCATGCACGTTGCATGGTTCTTTGTCCTTTCCCTCGGAAATGAGACCGACATATTTTACCATCAAAAGCTATAAAAAGCTAACGTTAGAAGTGCAGGTGGGCTTCCGTCATTCCCAAAACCCCCATGTGGCAAACATAAGCGTATACTAATGGTTAGAACGCTAACCGAAAGGACAGGTATGGGACTGCAAGATTCGCAAACACCAAAACCAACAAAGGGCTACGGCAAACGGCCCATATGGCGGTGGGTGCTGCTGTATGTAGTTGTAGCTATTGTGGTGTATGGCCTCATTTACCTTTTGTTTATCCACAAGGGCGGGACCGGCTCGGGCTACTAGGCACTGCGCGCAAACCGGTACCACTTTGCTCTTGGCTTGCCGCACGCCCGGCCCTGTGAAGCGCGGGGATATATTGTAATAAAACAGAAAATAGTATATAATATATGACAACTTCCCCCGAATCTTCGGGCAGGTAGTTCCAAGAGCAATAGAGTCGACGAACAGAAAGGCACGTCATGGACGAGACCGAGCGCAGGAACTTCAGCGTCCGCACATACGACGACTTGAGCGGTTACATCGCCAGGTTCCACCTGCACGGCTGGCAGTTCACGCCGGAACTGTACCACCAGTTCCTGTTGCTGATCCCCTCCAGCAGGCGCACCGGGCGCAAGCGGACCCGCTGGCTGCGTTACCGTAAGGTCATCCACGTCACGGCCGCCGGCCTAGTCACCAGAGCCAGCCGCAAGGAGGTGGAGATCACCTTCCGCAAGCGAAGGGACTGCGGCGTGTTCGTGACGATGGCTTCGCAGCTGCTGATGCAGGCCTGCGCCGCCACCAACCAGCCCGCCATCGCTGACCCGGACGACGAACTCGACCCCAACGACGACTGACCACCAGCAGAACATGCCGCGGGCAAGGAACGGAAACCAGGCGCAGCCCTCATCGGCCGCCAAAAACCTTCCTTGCCCGCACCAGCATTTCCCACCAAACCCGTCGCCTCTATTGTCCTTCACCCCATTCTTATATATAGACATGTTGCCGCACCGGTCCGAAAGGGCCGTTTTTTGTACTCATTTTGAGCAGCAGCACAGCCAGCCTGCGCAGTCAAACAGAAATGGTTTGACTTACATAAAACGACGTGGTAGCGTTAACAGTAAGTGTATCGAAACAAACACTTCACTGAAAGAGAGAACGAGCGCGAGATGGCAGACGTACCAGACAAGCAAATCAAACGGCTACGAGCCCTAATCCAGGAAGCGGAGACGAACTTAGGAGCAGCGAACGAGCTGCTTGTTAGTTTATTGGGCGACGAGGAAAAGCTGGCGCCGGTTGCAACAGAAGACACGCTGGGCAAAGTGATCGAGGGCGTATTTGACGGCCAGAACATGGTTGGCTCGGATGGCAAACTGTACACCGTGCCCGCCAACTACGCCAGCAAGTCCAAGCTGGTACAGGGCGACATCCTGAAGCTGACTATTGCCGAGGGCGGCGCCTTTTTGTACAAGCAAATTGGCCCCATCCCGCGCAAACAAGTAGTGGGCACACTGAAGCTGGAAGGCGGCCACTACTTTGTTGAAGTAGGCGACAAAAACTACCGCGTGCTGCTGGCCAGCGTTACATACTTCAAGGCCAAGCCCGGCGACCAAGTCAGCGTCAACATTCCAGAAGACGACCAGAACGCCGAATGGGCCGCACTGGAAGCCGCGCTTTAACTCAGCAAGCTAATACCTGATTCTATACTCATCGCCCTGCAAGTCTTGCGCAAGCGGGAGCGCCGAACGAACAGCCTGGTGCAGCACCATATGACCAAGCGGGTTTGGGTGGTACCCATCCTCGTCCATCAGTTCCTGCACACCGTGTTCCAGGAACAATTTGCGCGTGTCTACGTACGGCGTGCCGGTTTGGTTGGCGTGATCGCGCATTAGCTCGCCGTATTCTTCAACCAGGTCATCTTCTAGCGTTGCGCCGGTGATGCCGTGGACTGTCTCGGCGGCCAGCGGTTGCGGCCCCACCCACAAAAGGCCCACGCGGCCTATGTTGGCCAGCATGGTTATGTGCTCCATGTGACCTGCAAAATCTTCCAGCGAGAACATGGGGCGACCGTAGCGGGGGAAAACTTTGGCCTCGTTTAGCCCAGCAGAAACGATGCTGGTGGTGCTAGCGCTGCGGCGGTCGCGATCCAGGGTGATGTCCATGTCGCGCGCCACCGCCGACAATGTCCGGCCGGGCAGGGCGCGGTTCACCACCACTTCCGGGGTGGCCGTATGGCTATCTGTCGAGCGCAATGTGTCGCGCAGCAGCCGGCTGGCCCAGCCGCCGCCTTCAGCGTCGTGCATGCCATAGGCGGTGCTGCCGCCTTCAACCACAATCTTCCGTAAGCCTTTTCTCATAGACATATATTATACCATCAAAACTTACCTTGGTCCAAAAATCTCCACAAATCACAACGAACAAACAGCCCGCGCTCTGCTAAAATAAAACTATGAGTGAGCGGGTAGACATGGTAGACCGGGATGGGCATGTGCAGTTGCGCGGCGTTGACCGGGACGAGGCAGACGACCACGACGGGTTGTACCTGCAGATTGTAATTGTGGTGATCTTCAACAAGCACGGCGATCTGCTGGTGCACGAGCGCTCGGCGCGCAAAGCAGTCAACCCTGGCGATGTCGACCACGTGTGCGGCGGCGTCCTCAGCGGCGAAACTCCAGAAGCCGCAGCCGTGCGCGAAACCCGCGAAGAAACCGGCGTTGCCGTGCACAACCTCCGCCTGGCAAAACCAGGCATTAACAGCTACAACCGCTACCGCTGGCTATTCGTGGGGTCGGCAAACGAACAGCCAAGCCTGACCGAACCGGACGAAATAAACTGGGTAGCCTGGCGGTCGCTGGAAAGCCTGGTGCAGGCACGCGACAGCGGCGAACTGACCTACGTGAATGAGTTTTTTGAAGAAGTTGCCCTGGCCGAAGAGGCCTTGCGCCGCCACCCAGGCAAGGACGCACTATGAGCAAAGCCCTGTACCGCACCTATCGCTCCAAAAAACTGTCCGAGATTGTCGGCCAAGAGCACATCACCACCGCGCTGGAGCACGCCCTGCAAAAAGGCACCATCAGCCACGCCTACCTATTTACCGGGCCGCGCGGCGTGGGCAAAACCAGCATTGCCCGCATTTTGGCGCACGACATCAACCAGCTGCCATACACCGACGACGCCACACACCTGGACATCATCGAGATTGACGCGGCCAGCAACCGGCGCATTGACGAAATTCGCGACTTGCGCGACAAAGTACACATTGCCCCCACCAGTGCCAAATACAAAGTGTACATCATCGACGAGGTACATATGCTGACGCGCGAAGCCTTTAACGCGCTGCTAAAAACACTGGAAGAACCGCCGGCTCACGTCATTTTCATCTTGGCGACCACCGAGGTGCACAAGCTGCCCGAGACCATTGTCAGCCGTACGCAGCGCTTTGCCTTCAAGCCTGTGGAGCTGAAAAAAGTGGTGGCGCACCTGCGCGACATTGCCAAAAAAGAAAAAATCAACGTGGACGATGCCGCGCTGGAGCTGATTGCCCGGCACGGCGAGGGCAGCTTCCGCGACAGCATTAGCCTGCTGGACCAAATTCGCAACCAAGACAAGCCCGTCACCCTGCAAACCGTTCAGGATGCCCTGGGCATTGCGCCAGAAGAAATGATCGCCGACACCTTGCAGGCGCTGGGCGCACACGACGTTGTTGCCATTGCCACCCAGCTGCAGCACACGCAAACCCGCGGCTACGAGCCGGCGCAAGTAGCCAAACAGCTGGGGCAAGTGCTGCGCCAAATGTTGGTGGATGGCAAGCCGCCCACAGCGGCCAGCATTACGCTGAAGCTGCTGGCACAGCTGGTGGAAGTGCCGGCCTCGGCCGACCCGCGCACCACGCTAGAGCTGGCCCTGCTGGACGCGGCGCTGGCCGGAGCGCCATCGGCCGTGGCCAAGCCAGCTACAGCTGGCAAAGTCATGCCAGAAGAGGTCCAGACCAAACCCGCCAGCATCACCGCCAAACACCCCAGCACGTTCAAGAAAGCCGCAGCAGTAGCCGGCCAACAGCCCCCAGCCGCAACTACTCCAGAACCCAAGCAGCCCGCCCCAGCCCAACCAGCCGAAGCACCCGCAGCCGAAGCGCCCGCCCAGGGCGAAACACCAGCCGCACCCATGTCTACCATTGTTTTGGACGCCCAGGTTTGGCCGCAAATTCTGGCAACCATCAAGCAAAAGTACAACACGCTGTACAGCATTGCCCGCGCCGCGCGCCCGCACTTCGAGCCGGGCAAGGTGACGCTGGAAAGCAGCTTTGCCTTCCACCAAAAACGGCTGAACGAGCAGCGCAACAAAGAGCTCATTGCCCAGTGCATTCAGCAGCTAACCGGTGAGGCCGTGCAAGTGAGCTGCATTGTGGGCCAGGGAAACACCCAGGCAGATCTGCCGCCCGCGCCGCTCCCGCCGGCCGACGACGAGCAAGTCCACGCCGTTGCCGCTCCCGCGGGCGCACCCGCTCAACCTGCCGCAGCTCAGCCGGCAACTGGCGCCGTTGCCGCCATAAGCAATATCTTCGGCAGCGCCGAAGTGCTAGAATCTTAAGCACCAAGCCATGGAACCTGGGAACACGCAACAACCGCAAAACCTGGAGGCCGAGGCCTCGTTGCTTGGCGCCATTCTTATTGACGCCGATGCGCTTATTAAAATTGCCGACCTTATAAAACCCACCGACTTTTACGAAGCCCGCCACACGCACATTTACGAAGCCGTGCTGGCTTTGTACGAAAAACGCAGCCCCATCGACGTCCTTACCCTGTCCGACCAGCTAAAAGCCAGCGGCTTCCTGGACATGATCGGCGGCCCGTCATACCTGACCGAGCTGACCAACTTCGTACCCACCGCCGCGCACGTCGAGCAATACGCCGACATTGTCGCCCAAAAAGCCATGCGCCGCCGCCTGATCAAAGCCAGCCGCGAAATGGTAGCCATGGGCTTTGACGAGTCCAAAGCCTTGCGCGAACTGATTGAAGAAGCCGAGCAAAATCTTTTCAATGTCAGCCAGCAGCACATCAAGCAAAGCGTGGTCAGCATAGAGGACATTCTGGCCGACAGCTTTGAACGCCTGGATGAAATGCACAAGGACAGCAACAAAATCCGCGGCATTCCTACCGGCTTCCGCGATATGGACAATATTCTGGCCGGGCTGCAGCGCTCGGACTTGTTCATATTGGCGGCGCGGCCAGCCATGGGTAAAACCGCGGTGTCGCTGAACCTGGCGCACAACGTGGCCGTGCAGGCCAAAGAGCCGGTGTTGTTCTTTAGCCTAGAAATGAGCAAAGAGCAGCTGGTGGACCGCCTGCTGTCCATGGAGTCCGGCGTGGACGCGTGGGCGCTGCGCACCGGCAACCTAACCGACAACGACTTTGAAAAGCTGGGCCAAGCCATGGGCACACTCAGCGAAGCCAAGATCTTTTTCGACGACACGCCCGGCATCACGGTTAGCGACATGCGTACCAAAGCCCGGCGCGAGGCGCACCGCCAGCAGCTGGGGCTGATCATAGTGGACTACCTGCAGCTGATGAGCGGCGGCAGCCGGTTTGGCAGCAGCGACAACCGCGTGCAGGAAATTTCGGAAATTTCGCGCGGGCTGAAGCTAATTGCGCGCGAGCTGAACGTGCCGGTTATTGCCCTGTCACAGCTAAGCCGCTCGGTGGAAAGCCGCAGCCCGCAAATTCCGCAGCTGGCCGACTTGCGCGAGTCTGGTTCTATTGAGCAGGACGCCGATATTGTCGCCTTCATTTACCGCGAGGAATACTACAACCCGGAAACCGAACGCAAAAACATTACCGACATTTTTATAAAGAAGCACCGAAACGGGCCGACAGGCCGGGTAGAGCTGTATTTTGACATTGAAAAGCAGCGCTTCCGCTCGTTGGACACGCGCCACGCCAACCCATTTGACGAGTAGGTTTGCGCGCGGCGCCGGTCTGGCTCGTTCGGGCCCGGCCCGGCAGTGAGGATGCTATAATATTTTGCAGACATGAGCATACCCAACGTACGCGAACTGTGCATGGAGCACTGGCAGCCTATAGCACTCTATGGCGGATTGTTTGCATTCCTGGCGGCGCTGTTGGCGTATCGGCTGGGGACGCTATTGCACGGCTACAGCCCGGCGGCGGTGCAGGGGTATCAGGACGGTGCCAGCCTTCACCTCATTCTGCAGCACCCGCTCAACCTGCCGTTCAGCCTGCTAGCGCTGGGCATTACCAAGCTGCACGTACATAACGCGCTGCTGGTGCTGCGAGGTGCGACGGCAGCCCTGGGGTTTGGCGTGCTGGTTATGTTTTGTGCACTGCTGCGGCATTGGCATGATCGGCGTACGGCGTTGTTTGGGACATTGCTGTTGGGAACATCCAGCTGGTTCCTGGCCATTGCGCGCGGCGGGACGCCCAGCATTTTGCTGTTTGGGCTGTTTGGGCTTATTGCCTGCGGCGTGTGGCTGCGGGCCACGGGCAACCCAATTGCCGTGTTGCTGGGGTTGGTGCTGGCGGCCGTGCTGGTGTATACGCCGGGGATGATCTGGCTGATCGGCCTGGGTATTGTGTGGCAGTGGAAGGCAATTGACCGCGCATTCAAAGAGCATTTGGGCGTGGTGACACTGGCAGGCTTTTTGTTTGTGGGAGTGCTGGTGCCGCTGGCTTTGAGCATTTATCATCACCCAGATACGTTCAAACCATTTTTGAACTTCCCGGCAGAGGGCTGGCCTGCACCATTCACGGCGCTGCACCATTTGCTGTTGGTGCCGCTGCGCATTTTCGTGCATGGCCAAAGCGATGGCGCCACCATTCTCAGCCAGCTGCCTATGCTGAATGTGTTTGACGGCATGATGTTTTTGCTGGGCGGCTACCTATACCTGCGGCACATTGGGCTGCACCGCAGCCGGCTGTTCATGGCAATCTTCCTGGGCGGAGCCGTTGTGGCCAGCCTGGGCGGCAGCACTGACATTGGCTTGCTGCTGCCGTTCTTGTACCTGGTGATTGCCGTGGGCGTAGCCTATATGCTAGACCGATGGTTCGCCGTGTTTCCGCGCAACCCCATTGCCCAAGGCGTGGGGCTGGCTGTTATGGGCAGCGTCATTGCGCTGGCCTGTGCGTATCATTTGCGATTGTACTATGTGGCTTGGCCGCAATCGGCCGCAACGCAGGTGCTGTACTCGCTGCCAGACCCAAGCAGCAAATAAAAACGATAGCGGAGGGCCTCATCAGCGAGTCTGGCCAGCCCGGACATGTACCTTTCCCTGGATCGTCAACGGCAGCGCAGCCGGAGGACGAACTTTTTGAGACCACCTTGGGGCTCAAAAATTCGTCCCCCGAGCGTGAGCGGGTCCAGGGAGGGGTACATGTCCGGGCCGGCCATCTAACTAGCCGACCATATATCCCAACATCTGCTACAATAAAAGAGTAAATTGAGGAACGAGCCATGAGTAAATTTGACCAAGCCAAGATGCTGCTAAAGGTAAAGAAAATTCAGAAGGAGCTACAAAAGCAGGTCATCACCATTGAAAAGGGTGACGGTGCCGTACGCGTAGAAATTACCGGCGAGCAGAAGATCAAAAAAATTCATATAGACCCAGAAGCCGTCGACCTTGACGACATTGGCGAGCTGGAACGCTGGATTGAGGACGCCGTGAAGGAAGCAATTGCCGAAAGCCAAAAAATTGCCGCCGAAAAAATGCAGCCCATGATGAGTGCGCTGGGCGACCTGGGCCTGTAAAGCAACCAGCCAGACCCATATGACTATTTTGCCGCCCGCACTCACCGACGTTATCGAGGCGCTGGGCAAGCTGCCCGGCGTGGGGCCGCGTACTGCAGAGCGCTACGCGTACTTTTTGATGCGCGCTCACCCGGCCAAGGCCAAAGAGCTAGCCCACGCGCTGCAAGACCTGCACGAGGGCGTCGGCTACTGCCAAAAAACGTTCGCCCTGGTGCCGGCTGGCCAGCAGCTGTCCGACCTATACACCGACCCCAAGCGCGATAAAACCGTGGTGGCCGTGGTGGCCGAGCCGTTCGACATTGTCGCCCTGGAAAAAACCGGCCAGTTTGGCGGCACGTACCACGTGCTGGGCGGGCTGGTGTCGCCCATTGACAACGTCGGGCCGGAGCAGCTGAAAGTTGAAGAGCTTATGCATCGCATTGACGAAGATGCTGTGCAGGAAATCATTCTGGCCACCAATGCCAGCGTGGAGGGCGAGTCCACCGCGCTGTACATTCAGCAGCAAATTGGCGACCGGCCGGTGCGCGTAACGCGCCTGGCGCGCGGCCTGCCCATAGGCGTCGACCTAGAGTATGCTGATCAAATAACATTGGGCCGCGCCCTAGAAGGAAGACAAGCACTATGAAGTTCAACTACTGCCCAGACTGCGGCGCCAAAGCCAGCGTTGCCCGCCAAAACGCCACCGACTACGAATGCACCGCCTGCAGCTGGCACTTTTGGAACAATGCCAAAGCCACCGCCACCACCGTCTTCATAAATCCCGACGGCCACATCCTGTACGTGCTGCGCGCCATCGACCCGCAAAAAGGCTTCTACGGTTTGCCTGGCGGCTTCATAGAATACAACGAAGACCCATACAAGGCCGCCGCCCGCGAAGCCTTGGAAGAAACCGGCGTGCGCGTCAAAAATCCGCAGCTGCTGGACGTCCACTACAACGAATACATGCCCGACTACATCTCCACCTGCGACCTCTACTTTGTTGCCACCGAGTGGGAAGGCCAGCCCGTGGCCGGCGACGATGCTGCCGAGGTAGCCTGGCGGCCGGTAGATATCTTGGGCAGCGACCAGTTTGCCTGGCCGTACGGCCCGAAGCTAATGGCCCGAATTCAAACATTTATTGCTACAATGAAAGACAATGCCAACCTACCCACAAACTGACCAACTGCAAAAAATTCTGGCGGCCGCCAGCCGAGTGGTTATTTTGCAGGCCGACAACCCCGACGCTGACAGCCTGGGCAGCGCGCTGGCGCTGGAGCATGTCCTGGGCGACATGGGCAAAGAGCCGGTGCTGTACTGCGGCGTCGACATTCCTATGTACCTGCGATATTTGCCGGGCTGGGACCGGGTGGTCAAAGACATACCCGGCTCGTTCGACGCCAGCATTGTGGTTGACGCTTCCACCACCACGTTGTTTGAAAAACTTTCGCAGTCCGGGCAGCAGCCTTGGGTGGCCACCCGCCCGTGCATTGTGCTGGACCATCACCAAACCACCAGCAAGCCGCTGCCATTCGCCAGCGTTACCATCAACGACGGTGCGTGCTCGTCCACTGGCGAGCTTATCTTCCGCATAGCCACGCAGCTGCACTGGCTGCTGAATGTCGAAGCCCAAACCAGCCTCATGACCGCCATCCTGGGTGACACCCAAGGGCTAACCAACCAGCTTACCTCGGCCAGCACATACCGCGCGCTTGCCGACATGGTTGACGCCGGCGTCAACCGCCCCGCACTGGAAGAACTTCGCCGCGAACAAACCAAAATGCCGCCGGAAATTTTCAAATACAAGGCCACGCTCATCGGCCGCACCCAGTTCCTGGCGGACGGTCGCATTGCCATTGTCGACATCCCGCAAGCCGAAATAAACGAGTTCAGCCCGTTGTACAACCCCGGCCCGCTCATTCAGGGCGACACCCTGCAAACCGCCGGCGTGCAGGTAAGCATCGTGCTAAAGCACTACGACGACGGCAAAATCACCGGTGCCATCCGCTGCAACAACGGCCACGCCATTGCCGACAAACTGGCCGAGGCCCTGGGCGGCGGCGGCCACGCCTACGCCAGCGGCTTCAAAATACAAGACGGCCGCCCGTTCAACGAAGTAAAGTCGGAGTGTATTCGTATTGCCACCGACCTTTTAAACAACCTTGAACAAGGCCAACCACATGAAACTGTACAACACACTGACTAAAAACATTGAGGACATCGCGCCCATTGCGCCGCCCCGCGTCACCGTCTACACCTGCGGCCCAACCGTGTACGATTACCCGCACATAGGTAACTGGTTTACATTTGTGCGCTACGACCTGCTGGTCCGCGCGCTGCAAGCCAGCGGCCTGCAGCCGGAATGGGTTATGAACATTACCGACGTGGGCCACCTCGTAAGTGACGCCGACGAAGGCGAGGACAAACTGGAAAAAGGCGCCAAGCGCGAAGGCAAAACCGCCTGGGACGTTGCCAAATTCTACGGCGACTATTTCACGCAAGCCCTGAAGCGCCTGAACATTACGCCGCCCGCCCACTTACCCAAAGCCACCCAGCACATACCAGAACAAATTCAGCTGGTCCAAACCCTGGAGGCCAAAGGCTACACCTACACCATTGACGACGGCGTCTACTACGACACCAGCAAGTTCCCGCGCTACGCCGATTTCGCCCGCCTGGACATAGACGAGCAGCAAGCCGGCAAACGCGTAGAGTTCAACACGCAGAAACGTAACACCACCGACTTCGCCCTGTGGAAATTCTCGCCCAAAGGCCAAACGCGCGATATGGAGTGGGACAGCCCGTGGGGCAAGGGCTTCCCCGGCTGGCACCTGGAATGCTCGGCCATGAGCATGAAATACTTGGGTGAAACGCTGGACATTCACTCCGGCGGCATCGACCACATCCCGGTGCACCACACCAACGAAATTGCCCAAAGCGAAGCTGCCACCGGCAAGCCCTTCGCAAACATATGGATGCACACCAACCACATCACCGTGGAAGGCGACAAAATTTCCAAAAGCTTGGGCAACAGCATTACGCTGGAGGACATTGAGGCCAAAGGCTTCACCATGATGGACCTACGGCTGCACATCCTGGAGTCGCACTACCGCTCGCAAAGCAAGTTCAGCTGGGAAAGCCTGGAGGCCGCACAAAACCGGCTGCAACGCTACTACGCCTGGGCCGACCGCCAGTTCCAGCCCCAAAGCCATGACGAAGGCTTGGACGTAGCCCTTGCCAACGCCCACTTCCGGCATGATCTTCTGAAGCATGCGGCAAACGATCTAGACACGCCTTCGCTGCTGGTTGAACTGGAGGAGCTCATTGATCGCACCGAGTCCCAGCCGCTGACGCCCGGCCACCTGGAAAAATTCAAGTCGCTGCTAGCTGGAATAGACCAGCTGCTTGGTTTGCGGCTGGCGGGCCGCGAAGACATCACGGCCGAACAAAAGCAGCTCATTGCCCAACGCGAGAAGGCACGGGCTGAAAAAAGCTGGGCGCAGTCTGACGCGCTGCGCGATACACTCACGCAGCAGGGCATTGGCCTGCGCGACACTGCCGCTGGCGCCATTTGGTACCGTTTGTAAATGTATTTTGATGCCCGGCGTGCCCATGCTACAGTGTAGCCAGAAAAGAAGGAACGTATGAAACGGGCTGACGCTGTATCCGAGCTTTTACAGGAACCCATGCAGATTGTGGCGTGGCGACAACCCAGCTTCATCATGTTGGCTGGCGAGTTTCAGCAGGTGCCCGCCACACAGCGCGCCATGTTCGAGGAAGTGGGGCGGGTGGTGGTGGAAACGACCATTCGTGCTTCGTTTGCCGCGGCAAACCTGGGCGCGCCGCGCAGCACAACGGTCTTCAACTACTTGCTGGACGACGCGCTTGGCCAGGACAGCGTGGCGCTGGTGGTGGATGGGCGCAAGCGCGCCTCGCCAGACAGCGTGCGGCTGGCGCGTTTGGGTATGCACCAGGCGCTGGAAGGGCAAAGCAGCTACCTGGAGGCGCTGGCAGCCGACTTTGGCTTTGAACGCCCGGGCCTGGCAGCCATTGCCGGCGAGCGTCTGTTTGTGCCGCCGCCAAACTTGCCACCCAACCAGCCGTGGGTGCCCAGCATCTCGCCACTGCCCATCAACATATAAGTTTAGCGTCTAGTGGGCGGGTTCTTCGGACACTTCTTCGTGCGAGCCAATGGACCGCGCCGTGTCGGCGTCCAAAATTTTGCGGCTCATCATGTAGTCCAATATTACAATGCGAATACAGCCCGCCAGCGGAATTGCCACCAGCCCGCCAAACAGCCCGCCAAAGTTCACACCAATAACCACCGACGTAAACACCAAAAGCGGCGACATGTTGGTAGTGTTGGCCTGAATGCGCGGCTGAATAACATAGTTTTCTATTTGCTGGTACAAAATATAGTAGCCCAAAATAATCAGCGCCGAAATGGGCGAGTGGAACAGCGCCACCGTAGTAACAATAACCGCGCCAATGGTGTGCCCAACCATGGGAATTAACCCGCAGGTGAACACCACCACAACCAGCGCGGCCGGGTAGCTGACGTGCAGGACAATCAGCGCCGGCAGCAGCAGCGTTGCGGCAATGGCAGCCAAAATAACCTGGCCGTTTACATAGCCCTTGACCACGCGGTACATGTCGTTGCCTAGTTGGTCGGCGTGCTTTTGGCGCTCGGGCGGGATCATCTCGCGGAAAACACGAATCCAGCGCGGCCCTTCAATGAGCATCATAAATGTCAGCACCAAAATTGTCAGCACGGCAAACACGCTGCTGCCCACCTTTGCCACAGTGGACACGGCAGTGCCGCTGACATGCTTGAGGCGCTCGCTGAGCTGGTTTGACACGTCGTCCAGCTGGCCTTGCAGATGATACTTGCGCACCAGCCGCCCCACTCCGCTATCCTGGCTGCGCGTCTCCCGCAACAAACGCGGCGCAGTACTGATGAAACTGTTGGTTTGCCGCACCAACGGCGGCACAATACTCAGCAAAAACGCAGCCAACACCAAAATGACCAGCAAAAAGGACAATGCCGTGGCCAGCGACCGGTTGCCGCGCCGCTTGCCCGGTATGCGCAGCGCCAGCCAGTGCACTGGCCCATTCAGCGCCAGCGACAAAAAGAACGCGGTAAAAATAAGCACCAAGGAATGACCGGCGCGCCGCAGCGCCGCCACCAAAACCATTGACACAATCACCAGCAGCAACACGCGGATAACCGTGCGGCTGCTGATGGTGATCTGCACGGTCTGGCCTTTTTGTTTGCCCTTGAAGCTCAGCATATTGCTTGTATTATGGCTCACTGAGCGCGCCGATGCAACGCTTGCTCGTACATTTTCAGCAGCCGGGCACCCACCTGCGGGACATCAAACTGCCGTACATAGGCCTGCTGCCAGGCGCGAGCGCTGGCACGCGCTTGCGGGCTGCTCAGCTGCTGTTCCAGCAAGCCGGCCAGGGCCGCAGTGTCCGTCGGGTCAAAAAGCGCCTGTGGCCGATCTTCCATCACGGCCGTATAACCCGGGTTGTCGCCGGCCAGCACAACACCGCGCGAGGCAGCCATGGCTTCCAAAAGTACAATGCCAAAGCTTTCGCCACCAGTGCTGGGGAAGACGACTATGTCGGCAGATGCCAAGTAACGCGGCTTGTCTGCCTCGGTCACGCGGCCGGCAAAAACCACCAGGTCGGCCATGTCATGCTCGGCCACAAACCGCCGCAGCTGAGCGTCCAGCGGCCCACCGCCGCAGACAATCACGCGCACGCGGGGGGCATCTAGCTTGCCGGCGCGCCGCAGCCGAGCCACGGCTTCCAGCAAATACTGACACCCCTTGCGCTCTACCAGCCTGCCCAAAAACACAATGGTTTGCATGTTTTTGTACTGCGCGAGTGGCTTGGCTGCGTAAAAGCCAGCCAGCTGCGCGGTGTTGGGGATGATGTCTGTTTCGATACCAAAAGTGCTGCGGGCAAAATCTTGCGCCACGCGCGACACGCTTACCATGCGATCAAACCGCGGCAAGCTGCCCGCCACCAGCACACGCAGCACTCGATTGGCCATATGCACAGCCGCCGAAAATGGCGCCACATGGAACGTCCCCACCACGGCTGTGTCTGCTGGCGCCATTTTGATAATTCGGCCCGCCAGCAGCGGGCTGTACGGCACCTGCACGTGCAGCACGTCAAAATGATGTTTCCGAAAAAGGGCCCGAATAACCCGGCGGCTGGCAGGCAGCGGAATGGACATGCGGTTTTTGTTGAAACGTACGCGCACGTTGCGGCTCAGGCTGTGCACATTTGGCAGGTCGGTGCGAGATGTTTGCCCTACCAGATAATGCACCTCGTGGCCTTGCGACTGCAGCCACGCGCCCACAGTCAGCACATACTGCTGCACGCCGTCGGTGCTATCCAACGTATCGTCCAACACCAGGCCAATCACCAAGCGCTTCATGACAGCCGATTGTGCGCAGCCAGGGCCTTTTTATATACCGATTCGTACTGGGTGACAATGGTGGGGTAGCCGTACTGCACAATTTGCTCGGATGCCCACGAGCGCCACAGCTTACGCAGGTCGGCTTCGTACAACAGCACGTGCAGGCGACGGGCAAACTCGGCGTGGTGCTTGGGGTTTACCAGCGACAGTGCGCCCAGCCCCTTCATCACCGCTGCATAGCCCGGGTTGTCACCGGCCACCGTTACCAGCCCCGTCGCCATGGCTTCCAAAAGTACAATGCCAAAGCTTTCGCCAAACAACGCTGGCGAGCAAAACAAATCCGCACGCTTCAAATACCGCAACTTTTCATCTTCCGAAATATACCCCAAAAACTGCACGTTCGGCAGCTCCAGGTTTTCCACCATGGCCTCCAGCTTGGCACGATCCGGCCCATTGCCGGCAATGACCAGCGAAACGTTTTTGTTCTCGGCCGTCAGCAGCTGGTAGGCTTCCAGCAAATGCCGCACGCCCTTACGGTTTTCCAGCCGGCCAACGTAGAAAATAGTTTTGTGCCGGCGTTGGTCGTGGTGAGCAGACGGCGCCTTGTAATACGTCAGGTCGATACCGTTGGGGACAATGGTGATGGGCTCGTCGGTCAGCTTGCTAATGTAGTCGGCCGCGGCCTCGGACACGGCAGTGTAGTGGTGGATGTACTTCAGGACAGACTTGGTGTAGGGCGTGACAACTTTCGCCAGCGTGCGGCTCATGACCGTTTCCGGCAGCTTGGCATGGAAGGTTGCCACGTTGATGCTTCGGGAGCGCATAAGAATTTGCCGGCTTAGCATGGGAATCCACGGCTCGTGGAAATGTAGAATGTCAAACTGGTGCTCCTCCAGCATGCGGTCAATGTCATCGTTTAGCCCAGCCGACACCTGCACGGTTGTGTGCAGCGGCGAGTTGAAGTCTGTTGATGTTCCTACAAAAATCAAGTTTTTGTACTTTGTTTCCGGCGAATCCATGTCGCGCGGCTGCGGCGTGATGATATATACCTCGTGTCCGCGCGCCAACAGTTCGGCTTGCACGGCCAGAATATGCTCCTTCACGCCCCCGCCAAGGGCAATATTATACGGGCAGATCAGTCCGATCTTCATAACATCTAGCAGTATACCACGGGATAACGACGCGCCCAGCAGTTTGCGCCGCGGGAATCTAGCTAAGCTTGGCCAGGCGGGCGTATGGTTTCTCCAGACCGTCAACGGCAGCGCAGCCAGAGGCCAAAGCTTTTGAGACCTAGGCTCAAAAGTTTGGTCTCTGCGCGTGAGCGGGTCTGGAGAAACCATACGCCCGCCTGGCCACCCACTACTGGCGAATCCGGGCAGCGCAGCCGGAGGTTGCCGGGCCAAAAACTGCAATTGTATTTATTGCTGGCTTAGAAGCTTGCGCAGGGCAGGCGGCACAAAGGGTGCGGCGTCGCGCGCATCGGCAATGACAGTGGGGGCGTGCTTGGTCATGGCCACTTTCATGCCATGAAAGTCGGGGAAAATTACACGCATGTGCTGTTCTACTAGGTTGTTGTCAAAAAAGTGATCGTTCTTTACTCCCACGTGCCATACCGGCAGGTCTACTTGCTCGCGACAATTGTCCAGTTTTAGAAACTCGCCGGTGGTGTACATGTACGTGCGGACGTCGTTGTTGCGCCACAGCCATACTTCTACGTCCATCATTTGTTTGGTTTGCTCGGGGGTGAGGTCGGCAAACTTTTTCTTGGCGTTGTGTGTTTTGCCGTAGATGGTCCGCAGCACTGCCGGGTGCAGGCACACCCCGCGGAAAAACGACGACGTCACTGGCAGTGAGAAAAACCGCGAGGCCAGCCGGTACGCCCAGTACCGCGACTTTTTGAAAATAAAATCGTCCCGGTGCGCAAAGCCCACAATGCTAATCAGCGCGTCAACTTTTTTGGACAGCTCCGGAAACCGCTGCAGCATACGCGTCAAAATAACAAAACCAAACGACATACCCACAACCGTCACGCGGCGCCGTTTGTAACGCATTTTTACAAATGCGGCCATGTAGTCGGCCAGGGCGTCTACCGACGGCCGCTCGCCAATTTTATACAAGCTTTCCATGCCGCCAAACCCAGGCAAGTCCGGCATGGTCACCGCGCCGTAGCGGTTCAGCACCTGTGCCAGGCCAAACCATCGCTCAAGACTGGAATGATGCCCGTACACCAACAAAATCTCACGCTTTTTTCCGGCAGGCGGCGGCAGGTACATCATGCGGCCCTGCAAGCCGTTCATATTTAGGGGTACTATAAAATCGGCCGGGTTCAGTTTGGGTTTTGCCATGCGTACTCTTCTGTTAGTTACTGTTCTGTTCTTATTATAAACATGCGCTGCTATGCTTGGTCAAAAAGTGCAACTATTTTTACAATACCCATGTCCGCCGGTACAATAACCGTATGAAGAACATGAAACGTTTTGGAATGCTACTTGCTGCGGCCGTTATTTTGCTGGTCATCGCCCTAGCCATGCGCCACCACGGCCAGCCTGCGACGCCTGGCAGCAAACAGGCATTCAACAAACATGAACTGTCGCTGAGCGACCCGTCCAGCGCCTGGCTGGTGGTGAACAAAACCCGCCCGCTACAGCCCAAAGACTTTGCGCCGTCGCTGGCCGTGCCCAATGTGCCGCTGCGGCTGGCCAGCGACAACGAAGAAATGCACCTGCGTCCTGACGCCGCCCGCGCTCTGGAAACGTTAGTGAGCGGGGCGAAGCAACAGGGCATTCGTTTGATGCTGGCCAGCGGGTATAGGTCGTACAACTTTCAGGTTAGCCTGTACAACGGCTACGTGATGGACCAAGGCCAGGCCGAGGCCGACCAGCAAAGCGCCCGCCCCGGCTACAGCGAGCACCAAACCGGCATGGCCGCCGACCTAGAGCCCACCAGCCGTAACTGCGAAGTAGTGTCGTGCTTTGCCACCACGCCCGAAGGCAAGTGGCTGGCCGCCAACGCCTATCGCTACGGGTTCATCCTGCGCTACCCAGAAGGCAAGCAAGCCGTCACCGGCTACGAATACGAGCCCTGGCACATCCGCTTTGTCGGCACCACGCTGTCGCAGGAAATGCACCGGGACCACGTACTGACCATGGAAGAATTCTTTGGCCTGCCCGCAGCACCAAAGTACCAATAAACAAGCCTAGGCGCTTAGCCAGCTAATAACTGCAGACGGCGAGCCTGCGCTAAGTGAATAGTTGAAGCTGGGCGGATCCGTGCCAATGGTAATGCCCGACCCCACAACCGTTGTTGCGTTTGCGCCGTTGCCAGTGGAGTCTACCACGGCGCTGGGCGTGGCAACGTTGCACAACAGTAACGCGTCCGGCGCACCTGTTGAGAGGCTCATAAATGCCTGAGCAGTGTTGCCGCACAGTGCGTTAAAGTCGGCATCGGACAGCACACGTTTCCATATAGCAACCAAGGCCACGTCGCCAAACCCTTTGTTGTCGCCATCGCCAATACGAATACCGGCAATGGTCGAGCCGTCGCTGAAGTTTGCCGTGGCGTTGCCGTGTGTTTTTGTGCCCGAGCCATCGGAAGCGTAGGGCCAGGTATGCCAGCGGTATGGGTTTGATCCGGCGGTTTTGCTTTGCCCGGCAAGATACCACGTGTTTGTACTGAACGAACCAAAGCCGGCCGTGAAGTCATTTGCGCCAAACCAGCTGGTGGTATCGGTAATAATTTCGCGCTCAATTGTTCCCGACAACGAGCCGCTGCACAAGCTAACCATGCCATCGTTGCCTTGCGGACGCGCCAACGTAACAATGGTGTAGTCGCCTGTACCGGTTGCGCCAATAGTGCCAGCGGAGCAGCCAACGTATTGGTGGGCGCTGTTGTCAAAATTTAGGCTCATGTTTCGCTCCCTCCCTTTTTGGTTGCGGCTCGCACAAACGGTGCTGTGCATGATAGGTGGCTGCATATATACTACCACTATGGTTGCCAAGTTTCTGCCGCGCGTCATCCGACTGGTCCAGCTAGGCCTGGCCATTGCGTGCTGCGCGGCGCTGCAGCAGACTGTGCTGGCATCGCCGTTTGGCGAAGGCGTGTTTGGCGCGGACGTACCATTTGGTGGCGCTACCAGCTTGTCTATTGCGCTGGGAGGCAATGTCTCGTTCAGCCTGACGCCCAGCGGTGCAAACTTTACCGGCACTGGTTCACACACCATAACGGTCACATCCACTGACGTTGTTGGCTACAAGCTATACGTGTACAGCACCGCCGGCACCACCATGGCCAACGGCAGCGATACCATCCCGGCCAGCAGCAACACCAGCCCGGGCCCGCTTGCCGTGAACAGCTGGGGATACAACACGGATGGGTCAAGCAACTTTGTCGGCATGACCACCGTTCCGGCCGTTATCAAAACCGCAACCGGCCCGTTCAAAAGCGGCGATAACACCACCGTAACCTACGGCGTACTCACTGACATTGCCAAAAGCTCTGGCGCGTACACCGCAACGGTCACCTACATTGGCGTAGGGCTAACCGACTAACGCTCGTCTGGCTTGTTGTGCCGGCGGCCAGCCCGCGGGCGGGCTGTTCTTTGATACATTTTCAAACCCGCCAGCAACAGCAGCAGGGCGGCGGCCATGGACCATGTCGGCACGTACAGTACCAGCGCACTGGCCTGGTGCGTGGCAGCCTCGGCGTCAGTGCGGTAGCCATAGGTTGCTTTGTACACGCCGGGCAAAACCGGGGCAGGAATGGTGCCGGATGCGCGGCGGACTTTTTTGGGCAGCAAAAGGTGGGTGGCTTCGTCCGACGGCTTGGCAGTCGGCCCGTGCAGCCTGCCTGACACGTAGGCAAAATAGTGCACGTTGCCCGTATTCAAAATATCAACCGTGTAGGGTATTTGCCGGCCAAACACCACCCGCTGAATGGACGCGCGCTGCAGCCGGCTGGTTTGCACCAGCTTGCCGTTAACCGTTACATACAGCAGGCTGGCCGCGCGGAGCGTGCCCTGCAGGCCGGCATCCGACAGGTCGGTGCTGGCAAACAATGTGTAATAGTGGCCGCCCGGCGCGCTTTTGGCTGGCACCGAAATGGTGTAGGCAACTTTGCGGCTCTCGCCCGATTTTACAAACACTTGCGGCACGCTCAGCTTCACCCAGTTGTTGTCAGGGTCTTCAAACCGATAGTCGTACACATAGTCGGTCACCGAAAACTGCTTCACTGCCAGCTTGATGGTAATCGGCTTGCTGGTAAGGTTGGCCACGGTAAACGACGTCGTTTTCTGCGCGCCCGCGTTCAGGCTGGTGTACTGCCGTACGGGCGTAATGAGCAGGCCTCGCTCCTGCGACGGGCCAACCGCATGCGCCGCGCCGCCCGCGCTTGTCAACGTAACCAGCAAAATTGCGCTGACGGCCGCAACAAGACGGCGGACGTGCAATGGGCAGGGCATGGGGTTCTTCGGCCCTACGACCGCTTGGTCAGCATTACCTGAATGTCGGTGACCACGTTGTTGTAGTGCTGGATAGCAAAGGCCTGCGACTCTTGGCTGCGGTTCTGCCAAGCAGGCGCCAGCACGTAGCCGTAGCTGAAGTCGAAGTCGCAGGACACGGGGTAGTGGTCCAGCTTGTTGTCAATGCGCCATTGCTTGTTCAGGTATAAAAAGCTGGCCTCGGAAATAGCGCGCTGGTGTGTCGGGTCCTGCCACGCACGCATGCTGGAGTAGTACGGGCAGACAATGCGGGCAAAGCCCTTGGTGGCAATGTTTGGGTTGGCAGGGTCGAACTCGGCCGGCTTCAAAATGCGATATATCTCGTCAAAGAACTGAAAAAACGGGTCGTTGCGGCTGTCGCCATGCGGTATGTGCTCGACAAAATTGCTGCACTCAATTTCGTCCACCGAATTGTCGGCAAACTGCTTCCACGGAAAGCGCAGCAAATCCTGCACGTAATCGGTCGCGCTTGTTTTTACGATATCGACGCCCTTGAAGCCTTCGGGTTTGTTGCCGCCGCAGCCCAGTGACAACTTGAGCACTGGTGCCGGAGCTGGTTTCTTGTTCGTTGCCTTGGTTGCCATTTGATTCGTTCTCCTTACCACATTATTTGGTTGGTGGCGTCGTAGTGGCCAACTTTTACGCGCGAGTCGCAGGCAAACTTGTAGCCCAGCTCGCGCGCATGCTGGAAAAACCACAAATCTTGCGTAATAACCTGGGCGCCGCCGCCAGTCACCAGCTCTTGTTTGGTCTTGAACCACTCGCCGTACGTAAACCGTTTGTCTTTCAGCATCTCAATACGGAAAAGCGTAAAGCCCATGCCCAGCCCATTGCACGGCGTGACTTTGTCTGGCTGCGGAATTTGCGGAATGAAGTTCAGCGGCATCACGCGGGGGTCGCCGTAGCACATTGGCTGACCGGCTTCGCCCTTTGTCCAGTACAAGCCGCCCACGGCGTCGTATTCGTCAATAGATTCGTATAGTTGTATGAGGCCGTCTGCCGGCGGCGCGTTGTCTTCTTCCAGCGTCAGCATGAATTTGAACTGGCTGAGGTCGGGGTTTTCCAAAATCATTTTGATAACTTGGTTGTAGGCCTCGCCCACCTCCATGCCCTCCATGAAAATGGGACCGATTACCTTTTGGTTCATGGGGCGGATGAGGCTTTGCCAGTTCTGCACTATGCGCGCCGAGATCAGGCCGCGCGTAGGGCAGACAATAATGGTCGACAGGTCGCGATACGTTTTTTCTTTCTCTAGCCGCGTCGCGTAGTCGCTCGCGTTATGAATGCCGGTGTCGTCTGGTACAAGTATTTGTGGTCTGCTCATGTGTTCTGGCTTTTAGCGGTAAGTAACCCCAAGTGTACCGCAAAAAGTTCCCCAAAGGTAGTGCCGCCGCTGCACAAAGCAGCCACCATAGCCACGCGCTACAGCACCGTGTAGTTACGTAGGTCGAACCAGTACATGGCAGCCGAGCCTTTGGTGCCGGTGCCCTGGACGTCGTTCAGGGTGGCGCTGGCTGGCAATGCTCCCGAAGTTGTTGCATACAGGCCATGCCAGGGGTAAAGCAGCTGGGTTGCGTTGGTCCCCGCGCCCAGGCGGCCAGCGTTAAAATGCGCCGTTTGTTGGTTGGACACTACATACTGCGAGTAACCAACCGAGGCGTTAACACTCGACGAAGATATCCTGAAGCCAAACCAGTACTCGCCAGCAGACAAAGCCATATTTACCGGAACAGTCAGCTCCCGAATGCCCTGCACTGAAGCAGTGCTGTTGGTAGAGTACGTTCCCGACCACGTCTGCGATCCGCTTGACATCTTGCTAATTGTCGAGGCATTGCGGGTGTACACGCCCACCTCGGCAGTCAGCCCATAGGTATTTGTAGAGGCAGAGGTGTGCGTGTTGGCCGACACCGAGAAAAGCGCACGGAACTGGTTGGCCGAAACGTCCTGGTCTACGCTTACATAGTTAAAGCTTACCGTGTTGTTGGTTGCGCCAATGGTGTTCAGTGGTATGTACTCGCTGGGGTACACGAAGCGTGACACGGTCTCGCCATTGTTTGGCGCGCCAATGCTAATGGTGCTGCCGGTTGTAGAGATGCTAACAACTCCCGTTGCCATGAGGCTGGACGTTTGCGGCACGGAGAAGTTAAAAGACTGGCTGGCGCCGTTTGTTGAGGAAGCAATCGTTATGGCACCACCTGCTTCTGCCAGGCTGACAGTACCACTTGTGAAGGCCGTCTGCGAGTTGGCCAGGGCAATGCCCCCGCCACCGCCGCCTGCTCCAGCGGAAATGGTAATGGCGTTGCCGTTTTGGCTCAGCGTCACGTTGTTGCCGCCGGCCAGGGTGAGCGTGCCGCTGGAAACCGAAATAAACCCAGCCCCCGCGCTGGTAGAGTTGCCGCCGGACACCACCACGTTGTGTACGTTCTGGGTTTGGACGGTTTGCGACGTGATTGCATTGTGCGAGGCAGTCAGCGTCTGGCCGTTCATGCCAAAACTAACACCATTGGCATTGGACAGGCGAACCGTGCCGGTCGAAATACTGTTTGTGCCGTCATACAGCGCCTGTATGTTGGACTGGGTCTGGGCGCTTTGGCTGGACGCGGACACAGTCACGGCGTTGCCGTTTTGGCTTAGAACTATGTTGTTGCCGCCGGCCAGGGTCATGACGCCGGAGCTGATCTGGGCCAGTGTGCCGGTTGTGTTGCCCGCAAGCGTTAGGTTGAAGCGGCTTTGGGTTTGGACGGTTTGGCTGGCCGCCACTATGGTGATGGTGCCTGACGAGGCGTTGATGCTTTGATTGAGCGTTACATTGCTGCCGCCCGCAAGTACAAACTGCACCGCGCTGCCCGACACAACCCCAGTGGTGCCGCTGGTGTTGCTCAGGTTGCTCATGCCAAATGTATTGGAACCTGCGGCGCCGGCGGCGCCAGCAATGGTAATGGCGTTGCCGTTTTGGCTCAGCGTCACGTTGTTGCCGCCGGCCAGGGTGAGCGTGCCGCTGGAAACCAGCGCGCCCGCCCCGGCAGTGTTGCCGCCAATTGTCGCATTAATCCGGCCACCGTTCGCTGGAGGTAAGTATGTCATAGCTAAATTATATACCAGGCACTGCCGTTAGAAACCAAGGTGAGCGACGTATACTGCAGGTCCAACGATACCGACGTTTGGCCGTCAATGGTATCGGCGCCAGAGCGAGCCACGCTGCAGCTGTTGACCGACCCATCAATGCGCTTTACGTAAAACCGATAGCCCGACAAGCCGGATGCTGCCGGCAATGTCACGGTTACGTTGCCGGCAGTAGCATCGGCAAAAATAACCGTATCGCTGCTGGTGACCGTATAGTTGCTGGTTTTGGTGGCAGTGCTAAAGCCGCTGCTGCCATCGCCCCAGGCTGGCAGCCCGCCGGACACCCGCAGCGCTTGGCCGCTGCCGCCAATGCCCAGCCGCACAAAACTGCCCGAGCTATTGCGGTAGTATAGGTCGCCGGTGGCGCCGGACGAGTCGTCATATATTGCCACCTTCTTGCGCACCGTGCCGGTGGTAATGGTGAAGTATAGTGTGTCGCTGTTGAATTCCACGGCGCCAGCTTCGGGCGTGCCAAGCAATGTGCCGGCCGTAAACTTCAGCGGCGCCGTGCCAGCCGTGGCCGTACCAGCGCGAATGGTTATTGTTTGGTGGCCGCCGTTGGCTGCGTTGTCAGTATCGTCATTGAAGTGTTCCTTCATGAGATACTGGCGCAATATATCGCCCCAAACGGCGTCGTCACTATTTACTATAGGCAAGCGCTGCGGGGTAGACATGAGCTATCCGCCAAATTTCCGCGACCCAAACCCGTGACGCTCGGCATCGGTTTTCTTGTCCGAATGCGCGCCGCCGCTTCTGGCAAGGAGGGACAGCAAGTTGCCAAAACCAAATATTGCAATTACGCCAGCTCCCATAAGCTGCAAGAATTGTTTGCGCGTCATTTCGCGCGTCAGCAGTTGGCTTCGAACTTCCCGCATCTCTTATAGAACCCCGCTTCTTTACTAGCAGTATACATGATGGGGAAGGGACAAGACAAACCGATTGTGCTTTTTGGCTAGCGCCTGGCCAACGGCTTGTTCCCCCGGTTTTTACGGCCAAACAAACGGATTAGCTTGCGCGCAAACGACCACACGCCCGCGCCCAACAGAATCAGCACCAGCAAAAGCCCGGCCAGCAGTTTCCACGGCAATACCCAGAAGCTCACCGTGCCCTGGATGGGCACGTCGTGCCCTTGGCCGTCGTTGTACACGGCAACCAGCTTGGCGGTGTAGCGGCCAATGCGCAGGCTGGACGCCTTGCCCCAGTTCCAAACCAGCTTGCTTTTTTCCGTCCCGTCTGCAGCCAACGTAGTTTGGTGCGATGGAAAGCCGTCCGTCCAATGCGACGTCAGCGTCCGCGTGCTGCCTGGCAAAATATACCCCTTGCTTTCATTCACCTTCAGCGCCCCAATGGTGCCATTGCCGTTTGCGTTCCGCTGAATGAAAATATCGCCGTACGGCTGCACAATGGTGTTGCCCGTATTTTTAAATGCAACACTAAGCGTTGCCGGCAGGTATTCGTACACCCGCTTGGCGGAAACAAAACTACTAACCGCCAGCTTGCGCGTTGCGCCCGGCTGGTCCACATTCACCAGCGTGAAGACAGCCAGCGAACCTTTGATAAGCCGGCCGCCCTGGGTGGGCTTGGGGTTGTTCTTGCGGCTAATAACCAAGGCAAACGAGTAGCTAAAGCCGGTGTTTTTTGGCAACAACAGCTGTACTTTTTGTGAGAACCACCCGCCCGGCGGCACCGTAAACGCGGGTGCGCTGAAATGTATCCAGTTGGCAATGTCCGGGGGCGTGGTGTCGTTCAGCGTAACCTGCTGGCTGTTGTCGCTAAGCGTGAAACTGCGCGGCTCAATCTTCAGCTCCTCGGATTGCGTGCTGGCGTTGCGAATCTTTAGCTCTAGCTCGGTTTTTTGGCCGGGCTTCACGGTAGCAAAAATGGGCGAAGGCGTAACCTGCAGCGAGAAATCCCCAGCCGCCGCAGCCCGCCCTCCAAACAGAACGCTCAGGCCAACAACCCCCAAAAACACGCCAGCTATAACGTTGGTAATAAAACTGCGACGCTTCATCACACCAGTATATCAATCATGCTCAAATTTAGAACAGGCCAGCACCAACAACGGTTATGGTGTCAGCGTAGTCGCTGGCTGCAGGCACAGTAGCCGAGATAGCCACATTGTTTTTGATAGTCAGCACCGCGGTGTCTGCAGTACCTGTTGAGCTTGCCAAGGTGCGCATTGACGTGTCCAGGCCGCCGCCCTGGCCCGTAGAGGTGCCCACAAACGGTGCGGCAACTGTAATGGTTCCAGTGCCGCCAACCTGCGTCGTTGTTATGCCCGTGTTGTAGCCAGTGGTGCCAGCGCTCAGCGTGCTGTTTGAGCCGGGAGTTGTCGAGGCGATAGTAGACGACGCCGTCGCGGAAGTTAGCCCTGTGCTGGTGTCTTTGGCCCACACCAGCCAGCCGTTCTTGGCATTGGTGCTCACGGTGGCGGTACGCGGTGTTGGGCTGGTGGTGACCGAGCCTGTGCTAAGCGTGCCAAGCGCGTCAGTGTTGCCGCTGAGGGCAAAAGAAAAGGCCGATGGAACTGTTGCCGATACCTGAATTTGGTCGTTGCTAATGCTGGCCGTCATGAACTGGGCAGTATCAATGGTAGCCGGGCCGCTGTCCTGCGTTGTAACGCTGCCCAGGTTCGAGCTGGTTGCCGATGATTTGACAGTGACGGCCGTGCTGTTGATCCAGTTAAAGCAGTACAGTGTGCCCACCACAAGGTCCGTGCTGGGAAACGTTACCGTTTGCGACGTAACGTTCGAGGCAGTGCCAATACCCAGCCAAGCCGTCCCGCCGGTTGGCCATGCAGTGTTCGTAGTATCTACCGTAAAGTTTGCCGCCGTGCCCAACGTGTAGCCAGTAGGGAAGACAACCTGCACATGCGCCTCGGTGGATGCCGTAAGTGGCTTGGCGCAGACAGTACCGGTAGTGGGCGAGTTGATTGCCATGCGGTCAAACCGCACAAAAACCTGCGACAACGCCGCGGCTTTTGCTGGCTGGCTATTCATAAATGGCGCCACGACAATCCCCATGACAAGGATCGCGACAATAATCTGATTCTTCTGAATTTTTTGCTTTATGCTCATTTTGCAAGTCTGCCCGTCTGGCCGGTATTAAGAATTTGTTACATACATCGTACTATCATAAGCGGCATGATTGCAATACGATTATGCTCCGCGACGCGTTTTGGCAGCCTACAGCCACACCCACTCGCTCGCCATTTTGTTGAAGAGGGTTGTAAGCTCGTCCGGCGTTGTCTGGCCGCTGACAGCTACCGACGCATAGCGCTGCCCTTTAGTGGTGAACAAAATATACTCGGGCGTGTCAGAAATCCGCTTGAAGGCTTTTGCACCCGCGGGCAGGGCCGGGCTGGCGAAAGGCGCGTAGGCGGCCGGGCTGGTTGTGCGCAGGTTGTAGTCGGACACGCCGGCCAAGCCATCACTGGGCAGTACGTCACTGACAATTGCCGCCTGGCCCGCGTCGCCGGACGGCGCAAAGGCCACCAGCTGGATGCGCGCGCCCTTGCCGCGGTTTTCAATCCGCCAGCCTTTCGGGACCTGGGTGGAAAAATATGCGGTCTTCACCGGCTGGTATTCGGGCGGCCGAGGGGTTGCTGCCCCAGGCGACGCAGCCACCTGGGCCGACCCGCTTGCCGGGGCGCTCGCCCATTTGCCAGCCAGCCAAACAACGGGCGCCGCCACCAGAAACAGCACCAGCAGCACGGCCAGCAGCTTTCTTTTCTTTGTAGCTAGCAGGCGTTTCATTTGCGGCTCCGCTTGCGGGTTGCCGGCCGCTTGGCGCCGGGGCGGGGCGCGCCTGTCGCCTTGGTCAAGGCAGACCGTGCCGCAGAACCAACGGTGTGCGAGTGCAGCCACAACGCGCCCGAAAGACTTAGCAGGCTAAGGTACCCGGCATATACGGCCAAAAAAACGTAGGGGCTAATGGTCTCGGCATACGGCCGCAGGGAAGGCGACGTTGTGGCGTACGGCGTCCTGGCCGCCAACGCAATCGAGGCATGAGCGCCGGCAGCGTCTGCGGCCTCTACTACAACGGTGTACGTGCGCATGGTTTTGTAGCGGTGGCTAAATGTATGCTCCTCGCTGCCAAGGTTTTTGTACGTAGTTGCCGTGCCGTCGCCCCATCGGAAGGTGAGCGCGTACGGCTGCCGGCCGCCCGTCACATAGCCGGTCCACTGTGCAGGCGTGCTTGGCCCAAACAACATAAACGGCTGGCTGCTATGGATGAAAAGCAGCCCCTCACCAGGCGCACCCGGTAAACCGCCCGACGCACCGCCGCCCGTGCTGATCGCCCGGTTGCTTACCGGCTTGGGCGTAGTGCCACTGCCCGACGCCGGACTGGAACTGGCCGGCTGCGGCGCCGCTGGAATAATATAAGTAACAGTGACCGGGCTGCTATCCGGGCCGTAGTCTCCTGTGATTGTCAGCGTTTTGGCAACCAGCGTATTTGGCCCAGCAGCCAGCGTCACCTGCAGTGAAAACGTTCCGTCGCTTTGGCAAACCGTCGAACCAAGCAGGTCCGCGCCCCTATAAATTGCCACATTCACAGCCGGGGACTCAACAGGGCAGGTGCCGCTCACGGTAATCGTTGGGTTGTTGGTTGTCGACCCGTCCAGCGGCTCGGTAATGACGGCTGCCGTCGTCGGCACCGGCGCAGCTATCCTAGCCGACACCGCCAGGTCCTCGGCCCGCGCAATTTGATGCACGCCCCAGTCCAGCCGCACCACCACAACTCCCGTCAGCAACAACAGCAATGCCAGCACACGGTACGACGTGTGCCGATGCGGCAATAGCTTGCCCGTGTGTTCGTGATACTGAAGTCTTAGAAGACGGCGCATGTGTGTTCGTTCTTATGTTTATTGTATCACGCGCCGTTTGCCGCCTGGCCGCGTGCGGGCCAGCACATTGAAAAACCTCCCGCAATACGGTAAAATCTACCTGTTACACGCAAAAAATATTGGGGCGTGGCCAAGTGGTAAGGCAACGGGTTTTGGTCCCGTGATCGGGGGTTCGAGTCCCTCCGCCCCAGCCAGAAATTATACAAAGGAAAACAATATGAATATGAAAATTGAGCTCATACTACTCCCTTCAAAGGATTTGGCCGAAAGCAAAGACTTCTACGCCAACAAACTCGGCTTCCATGTGGATCACGACGTTGAACCTGGCAATGGCATACATGTCATTCAGCTAACGCCTCCCGGCTCGGCCTGTTCTATTGCCATTGGCACCGGTATGGGCACGGAAGACTCGGCGCCCGTAAAGAACATTCATTTGGTGGTTGACGATATTGACGAGGCCAGAAAACAACTGGTGGCAAAAGGCGTTGAAATTGGCGACGTGCTCGATATGGGTGGCGGCATAAAGTACGCCTATTTTAGCGACCCCACGGGCAATACCTGGGCGCTACAAGAATTAAACCGTTAGCCCGCTGCGGGGTTGCCCAGCTGGGCCAGGCGGCAAAACAAGTGCGCCAGCGGCTCGGGCCTGGACCATTGCCGCGCGCTGGCAGCTCCGATACTTTTGGTGGCCGGAAGATGGCGGGCTATTCTATTGTCTCGTCTGCGCATGCAACGCCGGACGTGCAGTACGAAAAGTGCGCCTTCAGCGGTATGTTTTCCGGCGCCGTCAGTGCCAGCATGTCATATATTTTGGAAGGATGAATGATGCTGGGTGCGCTGGCCTCTACCGCAAGCATATGCTGCTGGCCCAATAGCAGCTGGCAGATATTTCTGGACGGCTGAGTAAAAACTGCGCAATGCGCCTGGCCCAAATGCGTGTTAAATAAGCAGTCGGGGCGGGTGTCCAGACAGTAGTTGTAGTTGAACGTACGGAATTCCGGCAGGCGTTCCGTTAGCGTGAAGTACTGCTGGCCAATAGTGAACTGGGTGACCAGCGTGGTGCCGTCGCTATTTTCGCCAGACGCAGCCGAGCTGCTGGTGGCGCTGCCAAGGTCGCGGTACATAATGCCAACCGGCAAAACCGAACCGTCCGGCGCGGTGTAGATGTTGGGCAACGAGTAGTACGGCTGCTTGGCGTTTTTGAACGTGGCGACGCGCTGCCTGAACGCGGCAATGGCCTGCACCCGAGCCTGGGCCTGGCGAGCTGGCGCACTGGCCACGAACTGCTGCCACTTTCTGTCGCTGGCTTGCTGCTTTGCGCCAATAGAATAAAACGCCGCCGGCAAAGAACCAACAGCACCAACCATAACCACCGCGCCAATAGCGCACTTCAGCCAGTTGAACTGCCACCTGCCTTGCTTGTACAAATGCCGGCCCACTACAAAAAACAAAATGGCAAACCCCAGTGCGTTCAGCCAGAAAATAATGCCCAAGATTCGGTCGCTTTCCCAGCCCGGAGACGTTTTTGTTATAGACTGGATGCCAAGCCAGACACGTTCAACTACTTGCTGCATGCCAATGAAGCAAAGCTAGTCTTGAATGACTGCCAGAATGTTACCGGCCGGATCTTTGAACCAGGCAATGTCCGGCCCGCGCCCCGCAGCAGCGCCGCGGGCAATGCCTTTGTCGTCGGTCTGCAGCTGGCCCTCGTAGTGCTCGAACTGCACGCCCTTGCCGGTCAACGCGTCAACAGCCGCGTCAATGTCCTCAACCACGAAGTTCAGCATGGTGTAGGTGGCGGGCTGGTGGTCGCCCTTCTCGTACAAAAACAACGAGCCGCCGCCAGGCAAACCCAGGTGCAGCCCCATGGTTTCGTCCTCCACACGCAAGCCCAATGTCTGCGTATAAAAGTCTTTGGCCTTGGCAATGTCGTTCACCGAACACCCGCTAAATGCCGCCTTTGCTGTAAACATAAACCCTCCTTTTGTATAGCTTCATAGTACCACTGCCGGCAGGCCTAAAGCCAAGTTTGTGCTGGCCTTTTTAGGCACGTTGTAAAAATGCTACAACATGATATGATACATTCCACTATGAGCTCCTCCACCCTGGCGCTGACCACCCGCAGCTGCCGATACGACTTTACTATCGAGCATTTCGAAAAGCCCGAAGAAACCCTAGCCGTGCCAACTAACCTCCAGCTGGTAACCGGCATGACCTTGCCGGACGGCACAACATACAACAACCGGTATCATTCCTCGGACATACATATAAGAAGCCTAGTGCTGGCACCAAAAAGCACGGCCGAGTCTATAACCCTGCCGGACGAAAAAGCCCACCGTCTGGTTTCGCTGTTCCGGCAGCTGCGGCCAAAGCACGGCCTGGAGTGCCACGACCTGTTTGCACAAGTAGAGCTGTGGCCCGACATAGTCGAGCAAGACTACACCGCCAACATACTCGGCGACGACAGGCCCATAACACCGGGCACACCGTACAGTGTTGAAAGCAACTTTGGAACCGCCGACGACCCCCGCTGGATATACACCCACTCGTGCATGGGCACCGACCGCGGCAACCTGCTGGGTATTATCGGCAGAGGCATGATGCTGGCCGTTATGGACCGAGAAAGCACCGAAAACCTCTACGCCCGCGGAGGCGACCCCTACCTGGCCACGGTCACGGTTTAGCCGTCACCGCGCAACAAACGCTTCTGTTTTTGTCGCTTGCAGGCCGTAGCATACTTCGATACTATGAGCTTAAACGTTATAGGGGGATGGGTATGCGTCAAATGCTACGAGGGCTTAGGGAAAGAACAACGCGGCTTTTATTCATAGCGGTCTTTGCCGTGGGGCTGGCTGCGCCAATGTTTGCCGTGACATCGGTTTCGGCACGCCGCAGTACGTCAGGAACGCCGCTGCCATCGCCGGCCGGCATTACGGTTGGGCCGGATGGCAACCTGTGGTTCGCCGAGCAGGGCAGCAACAAGATTGGCCGGATGGACCCATCGGGGGCGCTTATCGCCGAGTACCACGTGCCCACTAACGGAGCGGCACCGACAGGCATTGCCGCCGGAGCCGACGGCGCAGTATGGTTCACCGAGTACAGCGTCAACAAAATTGGCCGCATTACCACCGACGGCACCATTACTGAGTACGATATGCCGACGGATCAATACAACAACCTTGCTTTTGCCAGCAGAATCATTGCCGGGCCGGACGGAGCCTTGTGGTTCACGGAAGACTCGACCGGCATCATTGGCCGCGTCACAACTACGGGAAGTTTTTCTTTGTATCCGCTGGCCAACAATAGCACGCGGCCTAGCGGTCTGACCGTCGGGCCGGACGGAGCTGTTTGGTTTACGGAAACCAACCCACATAAAATTGGCCGGATTGGCTCGGACGGCAGCCTAACCGAATATCCCTCCGGATCCGATTTGTACAATCAGGGCATTGCCGGCGGAGCCGACGGTGGCCTATGGTTTACCGGTTACAGTTACGACGGCGTTACTGCCGGACGGTACCCCTCATTCATCAGTCGCATGGCTACAAACGGTAGTGTAACGAACGTGTACCCTGTGGGCGAAAACTCTGCGCCAACAAACATTGCCAGCGGGCCGGACGGCGCGCTGTGGTACATAGAACGCAACGCTAACAAAATTGGCCGGACCACAACCGACGGCACCCTGACCGAGTACAGCATCCCCAGCGTTAACGCCGCTCCATTCGATATTACTGCCGGGCCGGATGATGCACTGTGGTTCACCGAGCCACCCACGGGCAAAATTGGCCGTATTGACCTAAATGGTAACGTCGTCGAATACCAGCTGCCCGTGCCGCCCGCCATTCCGACAAACCTCAGTGCAGCCAGCCCGGCCGCGCAGCCGGTATTAACCTGGGACGCGGATGCGGGCGCCGACTCGTACAACGTGTACCGCGACAACGCACTCATTGGCTCTACGTCCACGGCAACATATATCGACACAACCGCAACCGCGGGCGACCACTTCTACTATGTGACGGCCGTGAATGTGAATGGCGAAAGTGCTTCCGGCAACGTGGTGACAGTCACCGTCACATCAGCCATCCCAGCCCCAACCAACCTTTCAGCCCCATCGCCAACCAAAACACCGGCGCTTTCCTGGGATGCTGTTGTCGGCGCTAATTCGTACAATGTGTACCGCGACGGCAGCAATGTTGGCTCCTCCGCCACAGCCACGTACACCGACACAACCGCAGCTGACGGCACACACAGCTACTATGTAACCGCAGTAAACGCATCTGGCGAAAGCGACCCGTCCAATACCATTGCCGTGGCCGTAGACACCACGCGGCCGGTAGTTACCGTAACGCCCGTGGCCGGCAGCACGCTTAGCGGGACTGTCGCGTTCACTATTACCGTGTCAGACAACAATCCTCTGGACATAAACAAAAACAAATCGACATGGGTGTACCTGTACCACACTACTGGAACACAAAAGAGCGTTGGCGCAAAGGTTAACCTGTCAAGCGGCACAGGCACATTTACCGTCGATACGACAAAAGTAGGGAACGGTGCCGCCAACTTGGATGTCGGCATTGTGTACGATGCCGTAGGCAACGCTTCAGGCACAACAGACAACTATTTCCGAAACTACATGGTGAACAATTAGCTGTGGCCGCGCGTGGTTCCCGGCAACGAATGGCGGCTTTTGAAAAATTGACGAAAACAGGGTAATGTGATAAAATATATACTCCTCGCTTCGGCTTGGTAGTACCTATGTTCTCTGTCAAACCACCCACCCGCACAACCCGACGAAGGGACCCGTCATGGAACTCCTCACCCTGCGGAACACGCTCATCAACTTCGCGGGCGACCCCAACAAGGCTTGGGGACAGCCCACCAACGGTTGGGGCGAGTCGGCCAACGTCAACGTCGGCACGATTTCCCGCGTACCAGTCGAACTGGCGGACCGCAACGCGGCCCGGTACGCTTCCGGCACATACACGCCGGCGCAGCTGGTCGATTTCGAGCAGCAGCTCGCCCAAATAGAGAAGGGCAACCTCACAACGGCCATCTTCCCAGGCGATCCGCACCGGCTGCCGGACACGCTGCCCGAGTTGCCCTGCCCGCAGTGCAGCCGGCCCTTCAGGTCCAAGTACAACGACGAGCCCGACACCCGCATCGCGTGCTACGAATGCGCGATCGACCACATGTGTCCGCCGCTGCCGTTCCGCAACATCCGTTGCTTCTGGGACCGCGACGACTGGCACATGGAGGCCTTCGGCATGGTGGGGGCTCGCAACGAGCTGACCTTCTGGTGGCACAACCGCAACAGCGGCGGCAACACCGGCCACCAGGGCCTGTTCGTTCAACGCAACCGCGAGGGCGAGATCGTCCACATGCGCTTCTCCACCGTCGCGATGTCGGCACACCGCTGCTACGTCATCTCGTTCAACCTGCTGGCGAACACCACCACGTTCGCGCTGCGCAGCCGCGCATCGGTGAGCGAGGGCGACACGTACGGCAAGACCACGCAGCTGGAGGAACTGGACCCCATCGTCCTGGACCTAGCAGTGGCCATGCTGCCCACGTGGATGCTCTACGAGCACCGCCCGCGGAACCCCGCCAACGGCTGCTTCGCCGTGGCATGACAGAGAGCTTCCAGGAGGGAGAAAAGGCATGAGTGCATTTGCATTCGCCCCAGTATCCCTCCCGGCAGTTCCCAAGAAACAGTATGCAAAAACGCACATAGTGTTATTAGGAGCTGAAAGAGCATATACTAAAAGCAGAGGGGGGGATACTATGACAAAAAACGATAAAACGTCAGTGAAGGTTATTGACCGCCACGGGCCCATGGGGTTTGTATTCTTTGTGGCTTTTGTGGGGGCGGCAGTGTACTTTGTGCAGCACTCGGCAGGTTTTTGGGGGTTTGTTTTGGCTATTTTAAAGGCCATCGTCTGGCCGGCTTTTGTTGTGCATCAGGTATTGCAGCTGCTGCACGCGGCCTAGAAAACAACGCGCCGGGCTACCCGGCACCATACATATATATAAGGAGAGCACATGCACAAAATTATCCCGCACCTATGGTTTAACACGCAGGCCAAGGAAGCAGCCCAGTTTTACGTTGACACGTTCGGCGGCGATTCCAAGGTGACCAGTACGGCCACCATCCACGACACGCCGTCCGGTGACACCGACATGCTAACATTCACCCTGGCTGGCCAGCCGTTCATGGCCATCAGCGCCGGGCCACTGTTCAAGTTCAACCCATCCATTTCGTTTTTGGTATCATGCGAAACAAAAGAAGAAGTGGAACGGCTATGGAAGCAACTGTCCGACGGCGGCAGCACGTACATGCCGCTGGGCAGCTACCCATTTAGCGAATCGTTCGGCTGGCTGCAGGACAAATACGGCCTGTCGTGGCAGCTAATGTTTTTGGGCGACCGGCCAATGAAGCAGAAAATTACGCCGGTCCTTATGTTCACCCAAAATATGACCGGCAAGGCCGAGGAAGCCATGAAGTTTTACTGCAACGTGTTTGACAACGCAAGCATTGACGGCATGATGCGCTACGGCAAAGACGAAGCACCCGACACCGAAGGCACCGTCCGCTTTGCCGACTTCACCCTGGAAGGCCAGCACTTTGCGGCCATGGACAGCGCCCGCGAGCACAACCTTACATTCAGCGAAGCAATCTCGCTTGTAGTGCAGTGCCAAACCCAAGACGACATAGACGCCTACTGGGAAAAACTGTCCGCCGTGCCGCAGGCCGAGCAGTGTGGCTGGCTGAAAGACAAGTACGGCGTGTCGTGGCAAATTGTCCCCACCGCCATGCAAGAAATGATGAGCAACGGCGACGCGGCAGCCATCGCCCGCGTCACGCAGGCATTTCTGAAAATGAAAAAGTTTGACATTGCCACACTGGAAAAAGCCTACAAAGGCTAACCAGGCACGAAACACAATGGACGCATCAGCCCGCCGCCCGCTGCGCATTGCCATTGCCCAAATGCCGCTGACAGCCGACGCAGCCCAAAATGGCACGCTCATCCGCAAACACATGCGCGAGGCGGCTGAAGCTGGCGCACGGCTGGTGCTATTCCCGGAAGGCGCGTTGTCTGGCTACGCCAAAACACAAATTGCAAACTGGGGCGACGTAGACTGGCGCGCCGTCCACAGCCAGCTGGAATCAATTGCCGCACTTGCCAAGCGCCTGCACCTATGGGTTGTCGTGGGGTCGGCCCACCCGCTCACCCCGCCGCATTGGCCACACAATAGCCTCTACATCATTTCCGATGCAGGCGAAATAGTGAACCGCTACGACAAACGCCTGTGCTCCCACACCGAAACCACACGCTTTTATTCGCCCGGCACCGCGCCCGTGGTTTTTAGCGTTGATGGCTTTCGGTTCGGCTGCCTCATTTGTATCGAGATCAATTTCCCGCAGCTATTTATGGAATACGAAGGCTTGGGTGTCGACTGCCTGCTGCTGCCAGCCTACCCGGAAGCCGAAATATTCTTCACCAAAGCCCGCGCGCACGCCGCCATTCACAACTTCTGGGTTGCGCTGTCCGTGCCCTCACAGCGCGCCAACATGATGCCGTCTGCACTCATTGACCCAGACGGCGCCATTGTCCAGCAGGTGACCGGCAAAGCCGGATTGGCCATAGCCGATATAAACCCGCAGGCGCCCCACCTGGATATTCCGCTTCGCAAAGCTCGCCCCTGGCGGGCCACTGCGGCCAGCGGCCAATTCTACAGAAACTACCTGGTAGACGACCCGCGCAGCGCTAACCGAACCTGCCTGTAGCGGGTGGCTGATATGATAAAAGCATGAAATTTACTAGCATTGCCGCCTTCATGTCCACGGCCCTTGGCATCTACTGCACCATACCGTACATTCGCGCCATCTTGCGGGGCAAAACAAAGCCACACCAACTCAGCTGGCTGGTGTTCAGCATTATGAACGGCATCGTGTTTTTCTCGCAGTTGCTGGCGGGCGGGCGCCAGTCGGTGTTTATTTCCGGCACGTTTTTTGTGGGCAGTATGATAGAGTTTGGGCTGTCGCTGAAGTATGGCACGCGAGACACCTCGCGCTGGGACCGCGCCTTGTTTACGTTTGCACTCATTACTATTGTGGTGTGGTTTCTGACGCGCAGCAATGACGTAGCCATTTGGCTGACGCTGCTCATCGACCTCGCGGCAACAACCATGATGGTTCTAAAACTGAAGCAAGACCCGCACTCCGAAGACCCATACCCGTGGCTGGTCGCCTCGGCCGCCTACGTCTTCACCTGCCTGACGCTGGTTGGCCGGCCGCTAAGCATTTTGTACGTCCGGCCGCTGTATGGGCTGGTGGGCGACGTTGTATTTGTTGGCTTCATACTGCACTTCAAGCGAAAGTCAAAAAAGCCGGCGCACGCTACCAGCCCGACAGAACTGTAGCGGGCGAGGGCGGCGCTGGCAGGGTTAGGCCGGTATTTTTTGGCTGGCGGGTTTGGGGACGTGCAGGTGGGCGGCGTCTTCGCGGAATGGCCAAATGTCGTCGAACAACCCCAGGTCTACAATGGTGCGCTCGATATCGCTTAGCGACACGCCAGGTTTTGCCCGCGCCAGCCGCTTCAGGAACCCGCCGCCGGACGCTTCCAGTATGTGCATTCGCCGTTCCTCGCTTTGGACCGGAAAGAAAAACTCCAGCACCCGGTGCTTGGCTGCGGCTGTCATAAGTTCGTCGTCGTCCAGAGTTTCAAAGCTTTCCGGCAACGTGCCTTTGGCAATGCGCAGGCGATATGCGCGGAGCTTTTCGGCGCGGAGCTCAGCCTCCATTTCTTCTTGCTGCTGCAAATACTGCTCGGCCATGAACTGGAAAGCACCCAACGAGTCAAAGTGGTTGATGATGCTCCGCGTGCTTGGCCCGCGCTTTTGACGGGATAATGTGTCTATAAGGGGACGCCCAAGCGGGCGCTGGGGGTTTGCCTTCATGGCGCGGGCGCCCCAGCGCAGGTAGTCGGATTTATCCCAGGCGCGCACGTTCGGGTAGCCCAAGTGCTCGTTGAATTCGCCCAGCGAGCCAAAGTGCCGGCGGATGCAGTTCAGCGGCGGCCCTTTATCGTCATGGGCGGCGGACCGATAGTCGGGTTCCTCTGGCTTTCGGCCCAAGTCTTGGGCAAACTGACGGCCGTACTGCAGGTAGTCTTCGTAGCCCCAATGCATGAAGCTGCGACCATGCCGAATGGGCGCCCCCAGTTCCCGCTGAAAGTCCACCAACCGCCCGAACATTCTCTCCAGCATATTTATGGACGGCCCCAACCCCAGCATGTTCAATCTCTGCACATGCTTGGTGCGCAGCGGCACGGTTTCGTCGTCCTCGGGCTGGACAAGCGCCAGCGCCCAGGCGCCAAACGCCAGATAGTCGGCTTTGTCCCACAGCCTGCAATCCAGCCGGTCAAAAGATTCCTTGTCGTAGGCAAATGCCTGGCCGGTCACCAGCTCGCCCAGCGGCACCACAACCGCCGGCCCTTGCTGCTCCAGGCACCGATCCGCTGCCGCCGCGCCCACCAGCAGGCGGCCTTCTAGTGTGTCAAAATAAAACTCGCTCATGGCCCGTATGACGTCATTATACATATATTTATTACGAACAAAGCGCGCGACGGCCAATGGCAACGGCGCGCCACCATGCCGCCAGGTAACAAACCGCCACGTTTTAGGCAGACCCAAGCGCATACGGTATAGTAAAAGTATGCAAAACCAACTACAACTCTCACCCTACATCAACTTCAACGGCAACTGCGAAGAAGCCATGAAATTTTACCAGAGCGTCCTGGGAGGCGACCTAGACATCAACCGCTTTGCCGATTTCAACGCCCCCGTGCCGGACGACTACAAAAACAAGGTCATGCACTCCACGCTCACCAGCGGCTCCATTACATTCATGGCGGCGGACGGCCAACCAGGCGTCAAAGTTGTATTTGGCGACAATATCAGCATCTCCATTGCCGGCTCAGACGAAGCGCAGCTAAGCGGGTTCTTTAACGGGCTCAGCGCCGGCGGCACGGTTACAATACCGCTCGCAAAGCAGGTGTGGGGCGACACATTTGGCATGTTCATCGACAAGTTTGGCATCCACTGGATGGTCAACATTGGTACGGGCGACAAAGACAAAAAAGCCGACGCCTAAAAATAGCCGCGGGCCCGCCGGGCGCAGCATGCGATTATTATCACCTTGACTGAGTAGGCAGGCAAGGCTATAGATACAGGTATCTCGGGTGATCCGGGAAGTGGTTTGACAAAAAGAGGGGGCAGCATGTCGGTTGCACGCACGGCAGGCACTGTCGTTGCCGTGGGCGCTGTTGGGCTTTTGGCCGAGTTCCTGGCCATGGGCGTGGTGCTGGCGGCGTTCGGCCTGGTGGTTGCGGCCATTGCTGGCGTGGTGGTGCTGGCTGCCGGCGTTCGCATTTGGACCAAGGCACTGGAGCAGGCAGCGGACGAGCAAGACTGGCATCGCGTCTTTGACATGATCCTGGCACCCATTGCCGGCGTGATCAGCGGCCTGCTGCTCAGCTTCACCATCGCCTCATGGCTGGCTCACTCGGGGATGTCGGCGTTCTCGTCGTGGGGGAACTCGCTGACGGGTCTGTGGGCCATCATCGTCGGGCTGACCTGGGTGCTGTTCTGTGCTCTCGCCGTCCTGGGGTTCTTCTTCGTCCCATTGTGGGTGGCCGACCGAAGCCCGTTCATACGCGGGTTCGGGTACATCACCTGCATTTTCTACGGCGGCGCGCTGGCAGTGCTGTACTCGTACACCTGAAGCGGCGCGCGCGTCACCATACGTGGTAGGGCGGGGCCGGTGTTTGCAGGCCGCCTCGTCCTATCACCAAACCATCTTCCACACACCGGCACCCGAGCTTTTCTTTTGAAATTTACGCAGGTTTAGATTCGTCCGAGTGGCGCCGGTCCACCAGCAGTCGCTTGGTGTGTTCCAGTGTCGTCTCGTTCAACACCCGGTTGATGCGAATAAGGTCGGCAATGACCCCTAGCGCAAATGCAATAAACGATGTCACCAGCAGCACGCTTCCCGCAATCAGCAGCTGAATGTGCTGCCCAGTCTTTACATCAAACGTCACAAAATACAAGTACCGAATGAAGGGGACCAGCCCCAGCACCAGCAATAGCGCGCCCATGTTCATAAATACGGCATACGGCCGGTACATGATGAATGCGCGGACAATGGCCACGCCCGATTTCAGCGCATGCTCCCAGTTGGAGCGGAACAGGCGCGACTCGCGCGTCTTTGGGTTGGTGGTTACCGGCACGCTGGCAACGGCCAGGTTTTTGTTGCCGGCCTGGATGATTGTTTCCATGGCATAGCTGAAGCGGGTGACGATGTTCAGCCGCAGCAGCGCCTCGCGCGAGTACGCCCGGAAGCCGCTGGGTGCGTCCGGGATGTCGGTGCCCGCCGCCATGTTGACCACTTTTGTGCCCAGGCGCTGGAAAAACTTTTTGCCACCGGAAAAGTGCGCAATGGTGTGCACCTGCCGGTCGGCAATGACAATATCGGCCCGGCCTTCCTGGATGGGCTTGATGAGGTCGGGGATGCGCTCCTGCGGATACTGGTTGTCTCCGTCGGTACTAACCACAGCGTCAGCGCCGTGCTCCAGTGCATACTGCACGCCATCATGAAACGAGCGGGCTAATCCCTGCCGGTTGGCATGCCGCACAAAATGCTTCACGCCATGCGCCCGCGCTACCTCCACGGTCTTGTCGGTGGAGCCATCGTCCACCACCACCACGTCCAGCTGGCTGACGCCACTGATTTTTTTAGGGATGCTTTGAAGCACCAGCGGCAACGTGGCCTCTTCGTTCAAACACGGTATAAGTACAACAACCTTCATATCAACCTTTCGCTTAAACTATACCATGTTCAGCCCAAGCATACCCGAAAACCTCTGCTTCCCGCAGTATACTCCGGCGCACCTGCAGAAAACCTTAACGGCAGCGCACATTACAGCAGCACAAAGAAAGCCCTTGCATTCCCGCTAAAGCCTGTTAATATGTAGTGATAAATTCATCAACCAGGTGAATTTGGCGTCAGAGCCACGGCCCTGACATGATCATGCCCGAAACTCTCCGTGCCGTCCACGGAACCTCCGAAGGAGACAGCGTGTCCCGTCCCATTTTGCGCATCTCGCCGCCGCCGCACCTGTGGTGGGTGGCTGTGCCCACGGCGCTGCTGATCGTCGGCTTCGTCTGCCTGTACGGCGGACATGTCCTGCTGGCCACCGCGCTCTTCTGCGCGACCACGGCGGCAATCATCGCCTACGTGCTGTGGGCGCATTACACCAGCAAGCCCATCTTCCACCGCCGTTCCCACGCAGCCGCCGGCCAGAAGCCCTGGCAGGCGCACCTGCACGCCGACGAGTAACGGCCGCTGACCAACCCTCTCCCCGGAGGCAAAAGCCGCAGCACAATGCGGCGAGTAGGCACAGGTGGAGTATCCACCCATGCCCGCGAGGGGTCGTGCGAGCATGACGCTGTCATGCAGGGCGCGTGAGGACATCCGTCCAGGCTACCCCAAGTTTTGGGAGCATGGATAAGGGCCACCTTGGCGACAATGACTGACCGGCCGGACCACCGACCACCCGCTTCACCCCTCAGTCATTGTCGCCCTTTTTATGCACTGGGCGCAGCGTGCGGCTGGCATGCCATGCACACGCCGTCTACTTCAATAACATGGCCGCGCAGCTGGAAGTTGGCGCGGGCGCAGACCACCTGCAGCAGGTGTTCTATGTCGGGCATGGTTACGTCGCGCGATTGCCCGCATTGGTTGCAGGTGAGGTGGTGGTGATGCGCATCAAAGTTGTCACTCAGCTCCACCAGCCGTCGGCCGGCAGTCATACGTTCCTCGATCACGCCCATTTGTTTGAAAAGTAGCAGGGTCCGGTACAGGCTGGCGCGGTCCGCTACAGCCAGGTTGTCGTCCAAAAACTGTTTGATCGGCACGGCGCCGCGCCGTTGCAGGTACCGGAACAATACCAGCCGGGCTTGGGTGACGCTACGGCCGTGCTGGCGGAGCAGGGCCTGAAATTTTTCTTGCATGCAAAAAGTATAATATTTTTGCGAATGTTTTGCAAAAATTACTGCCGGGCGCTACACTACAAACATTATTCAGAGACAAAACCCAATGCGTCGAACATATATACTTCTGGCTGCAGCCGCGCTAATTACCTTGGGCGCACTGGTTGCCGTGCTGGCCGCCAGCACATCGCGCCGCCACAGCAGCGGCAAGCTGGCCGTCACCGCGTCGTTCTACCCCATGGCCGAGTTTGCCCGGCAAGTGGGCGGCAGCCTGGTTTCGGTGCAAACACTGGTCAGGCCGGGCATTGAACCGCACGACTACGACCCCACATCACGCGACATTGCCCGCACGTACGACTCACGTGTCTTTATACATAACGGCGCCGGCCTGGAGGCATGGGCGGACAAGCTCTCGCCCGAGCTGCAGCGCGCCGGCGTTACCGTGGTAAAAGCCAGCCAGGGCATTGACCTGCACCCCAAAGATGCTAGCGACACAGAAAACATCGGCGCCACCGACCCGCATGTTTGGATGGACCCAGTGCTGGCGCAGCAAGAGGTAACTGCTGTGAAAAACGGGCTCTCCCGCGCCGACCCCGCGCACCGCGCCGCATACCAGGCCAATGCCGTCCGCTACCTGGCGCAGCTGCAGGCGCTGGATGCCAGCTTTCGCGCGGGGCTGCAGCAGTGCAGCGTGCACACCATTATTACCTCGCACCAGGCATTTGCGTACCTGGGGGCGCGGTATGGGTTTACGGCCGCAGGCATTGCCGGGCTTTCGCCGGACAACGAGCCGTCGCCCGCCAAGCTTGCCGACATTGCCGCACTGGTCCGCCGGCAGCATGTACATTACATTTTCTTCGAAACGCTGGTCAGCCCCAAACTTGCCCAAACCATCGCCCAAGAAACCGGCGCCCAAACCCTGGCGTTCAACCCGCTGGAAGGCCTTACCACGCGCCAGCAAGACGCCGGCCAAAACTACCTGTCGATACAAAAAGATAATTTGCAAGCACTGCGCACTGCACTACACTGTCAATAATGCATCCCATCATCCAGTTCCACCACGCCAGCTTCAGCTACGGCAACCAACCGGCGCTGGAGGACATTAGCCTGAGCATTACACCAGGCGACTACGTGGGCGTGATTGGCCCGAATGGCGGCGGCAAAACCACATTCATAAAGCTAATGCTGGGGCTACTGCGCCCAACGCGCGGTGAAGTGGACCTGTGGGGCGAACCCATTCGGCAGTTCCGCGAATGGCACCGGATAGGGTATGTACCGCAGCGGGTGGGCAACAACGACTTTCGGCTGCCCATTACGGTGCAGGAAGTGGTTGGCTTTGGCCGCGCCGGCAACAAGCCAAACGGCGGAGCAACCAACAACAAGGCTGCCGTTGCCGCGGCGCTACAGCAAATTGGCATCGCGCCGCTGGCCCGCAAACGCCTGGGCGAATTGTCCGGCGGCCAGCAGCAAAAAGTATTCATTGCCAAGGCGCTTGCCGCCCAGCCCGAGGTGCTGGTGCTGGACGAGCCAACCGTTGGCGTGGATGTCCGCGCCCAGGACGAGTTCTACCAGCTAGTGGCCGAGCTAAACAAAAAGCAGGGCCTAACAATCATCATGGTTTCGCACGACATTGACGTGGTGGTCAACGAGGTCAGCAAGCTGGCCTGCATCAACAAAGCCCTGGTGTATCACGGCCACCCCAAAGAATTCATGCAGGAAGAGTACCTGACCAAGCTGTACGGCAAAACCAGAAAGTTTATTTTGCATGGGCACTAAGACTAAGAACGAAAAGAACTAACGCCATGGACATATTTCACTACAGCTTTATGGTTCGCGCACTGGCCGCCGGGCTGGCCATTGGCGTGGTAGCGCCCATGATTGGCACGTTTTTGGTGGCCAAGCGGTACTCGCTTATAGCCGACAGCCTGGCGCACGTGTCGTTGGCGGGCGTGGCCATGGGGCTGCTTTTAGGCATCAACCCACTGCTGGGCGCGCTGGGTGTGGTGGCGGGCGCAGCGTTTTTGATCGAAAAACTGCGGGCCTCGCGCCGGCTAACCGCCGAAGTTGCGCTGGCTATGTTTCTGTCCAGCGGCCTGGCCGTGGCCGTGGTGCTGGTGGGGCTGGCCCGGCAGGTAAATGTGGACTTGCTGTCGTATTTGTTTGGCAGCATTACCACGGTGGGCGTGTCAGACTTGTGGATTATTGGAACTTTGAGCGTGCTTATTTTGATAACCGTGGGCCTAGGCTACCGGCAGCTGGCATATACCTCGTTCGACGAAGAGCAGGCGCGGGTAAGCGGCCTGCGCACCAGCTTGCTCAACCAAACGCTCATGCTGCTGGCGGCCGTCATGGTGGTGCTGGCATTGCGCGTGGTGGGCGGTTTGCTGATTGGCGCGCTGACGGTTATGCCGGTGGCAGCTGCGGCGCAGGTGGCGCGCAGCTTGCGTCAAACCATGTGGATTGCGGTGGGCATTGGCTGTGTGGCAGTGCTGACCGGGCTGGTGGTGTCGTTTTATGCCAACCTGGCCGCGGGCGGAACTATTGTGCTGGTGGCGCTGGCTTGCTTTTTGGGCATGCTGGGGCTGGGGCGGGTGCTTCGTTCAAACGCTGGCTAATTTTTCAGTCCGCCCAAAATGCGGTGGGCCAAAAACCGACCCGCTCGCTGCGTAATACGATGCTGCTGCGTAATGGTGTAGGTGGCAATGTGCGCGCTGTCCGGCCCAAACAGCCGCCGCGCGCGCCCGCGGATAACCAGCACATCCAGGGACCCATACACGATATCCATAGGCACGCGCAGCTGCCGAATGTCCTGCAGCGTATTTTGCTCGATAATAGTGTGCTGCAGGCTACGCACAAACGGCAGCCACGAACGGCTGTCCATGTCCAGGCCGGTCAGCCGGGTAATAGCGCGGCGCAGCGCCGGGCTGTGGTCTACCAGCCCGGGCTGCGGCGGGGGCATGTCAATGATGCGCTGATAAATCCAAAAGTACATGTCGCGGCGCACCGTGTACCGGCGCTGTTTGGGCAGCCCGGCGTACAGCGGCATTTCGTACAGCACCAGGTATCGCACCAGGTCCGGCCGCAGCCGCGCCACGCGCACCGCCACCAAGCATCCCATGGAATGTCCCACTAGTATTGCTGGCGCGCCCAGCCGCTGGCGCTTTATGGCGGCAATGACGCTGCGTGCGTGATCGTCCACGGCATAGTCCGGCCACAACGGCTTGGGGCTATTGCCAAAACCCAGCAGGTCCAGTGCCACCACCCGCACCGGCTGTCCGGCCAGTGCCTGCGCCAGCGGCTCCCAGGCCATGGCCGACGCCCCAATGCCATGCAGCAGCACCACGGGCGCACCGGCTCCTTGGTCGGTTCCCACGTGCAGCCGATACGGGCGATGCAGCCCCCGATGCCACCATTGGTCCAGCCATGCGTTACTCATATATATAAGTATATCCCTTTTCCAAATTACAAGGTTGACCGTTATTGGGTACTTAGCATAAGCTCTAAGGCATAATGGCGGTCAAAAGCACAGCAACACCGGAGCCATCGCTCCGGCACTCAAAAGATTTTCCGGGCTTCCCCCTTGCCGAATTGCACGCGCACCTGGCCACCTCCCTGACCCCCATTGTGCTGTGGCAAATTGCCCACGCCAACGGCATAAAGCTGCAGCAGCGCGACTTCCGCGCCTTTCAGGAATACGTCATGCTTTCGCCAGAGCGCCGCATGAGCCTCAACGATTACTTCAACCGCATATATCACCCCATTTTGGACCGCATTAGCTCGGGCACGCACGCCGTGCAGCAGGCCACATACGAAACCATGGGCGGCGCGTACCGCGAGGGCGGCATCTCGCTCATAGAGCTACGCTGCAACCCCATGAAACACAACCTAGACGCGCAGCTGGACCTGGACCATATCATCATGGCCATGATTCATGGTATGGAGCAGGCGCTGCTAGAGCACGCGCAGCTGTCGGCCGGCCTCATTTTTTGCATTGGGCGCGATTTGTCCTATCAGCAAAACGAAATCATCATCCAAAAAGCCATTCGCTACCATCGCCGCGGCGTGGTTGGCGTGGACGTCGCCGGGCCGGCCAATCCGCAGTTCCATTTGAAAGACTACGCCGCGCTGTTTGCCCGGGCGCGCAAGGCCGGCCTGGGCATTACCATTCACTCGGGTGAAGTTGCCGAAGCCACCGACATTTGGGAAGCGTTGGAGCACATTCAGCCCAGCCGCATCGGGCACGGCATTCGCGCCGCCTACGACAAACCGCTGCTGGCCGAGCTGGCGCGCCGCAAGGTAGTGCTGGAGGTGTGCCCCATGTCCAACATTGCCACCAAAGCCGTGTCTGGCATGGACGAAATAAAACTCATCCTGCGCACCCTGCAAGAACACAACGTCCGCTTTTGCATCAACACCGACTGGCCGGCAGTTATCCGCGGCTGCCACCTCCGCCCGCAGCTAGAGATGCTTCGCGACAGCCAGGCCCTCACCGAATCCGAAATCATCCAAGCCAACCGCACTGCCTTTGCCGCATCCTTCATACCAAAACCCGGAGGGCTTGACGCATACCTATAAATATTCGCTAAAACGACTTGGACAAAAAAACACAAACATGCTATTCTTGGGGCCTAGAAACACCCCATCCTGATAATCGTTAGCCAACAAAGGAGATTTGCAATGACCGAATCTATTCATTCGGCCGGTTCGCCAGATTTTACCGCAATGGTGCGCGAGGCTTTGGCCCCGCCGGAAGCGCCAACCGAATATCCGTTGTTTTACGCCGTGTTCGATCGGCCCGGCACGCCGCAGGACGCCAGCGAGCTGCGGCACTACCTTTGCCAGCAAGCCGGCATTCACCCCATGCATCCCGCAGCCGAGTGCTTCAGCGAGGTAACCACCAACGCCCTCCTGCACAACAACTTCTGGGGCGCTAGCGCCACCGTTACCGAAAGCAGCGTCATCCTGCGGGTATACGACGACGACCAGCCACCGCGCACCGTATGCTTTGAGCGCGACGAAACAGAGGAAGGCATTCCCACCAAAGGCCGCGGGCTCGGGCTGGTCAAAATAAACAGCCTGCAGCACGGCCGCGTGCGCATACCCGAAGACGCCGAGCAGCCCGAGCTGCGCGGCAAGTGGATGACGTGGGTGGAGTGCTCGCTGAGTGAGCCGGACTTTGACGATGAGCGCCTGGCCGGCGCCTACCAGCTGGACCCCAGTTTGCTTGAAGGCTTGTAAGCGAGCCAAGCTTGTGGAAACTCTTTAGAAAACATGGTTTGTTAGATCTTTTACAGCTCGCCTGCAGCTGGTTTTTTTATTATGTTCTTGCTGAACGTAAGCCCTTTCAGAAGGAGGAACAGCCCATGAAAAAACTCAAACTACTTCGCCAGCCCGTACGGCTCAATATTATTCAACTAGATGACCTCGAATACGACGCCGCACCCCGGCGCGAGGCCAAAGTAGCGCGCTCTCACGCCCGGCGAATGCGTCAGCTGCGCGCGCAAACAGTGTAGGCGCGACACCGCCAAGAAGTAACGGCAACGAACAGGCAGGACGAAACCCTGCCTGTTCGTATTTATTGCAACAGTACAACCTCTGGCCAGGCAGCGACGCGCTTACGTTTTTCTTGACGGGCGCAGCAATTACCACGTACACTCTACCATGTTCCGACTAGCTTTCTTTTGTAGGCTGGCTTCCGGGCACTCGACTGTCACCTCGTGCCGGCTTCGCCAGAAAGCTGTTTTCGGATTTTTTCATTTTTAAGGGGATATACAAGGGGTTTGCGACAGTGTCTGCACTGAGTTGGTATTTTGTTGGCTACGGGGTTTTGGCCCTCTCCCATATTTTGGTGCAGGTGTATATTGGACACCTGGAGCATCGGCGGCAGCGGCGGCAAAGCTCGGCTGTGGCGGCGCAAACCGGCCGGCGCGTCAGCGTCATTGTGCCTGTGTACAACGAAGACCCCGGCATTCTGTCCGCCTGCCTGCAGTCTATTTATCACCAGACGTATGAAAACCTGGAGATCATCGTGGTGGACGACGGGTCCAAACAACGCCGCGAGCTGGACCGCATTTACAGCCAGTTTGGCGGCGGCCGGTTTTGCGTTATGCTCAGCGCCAACCACGGCAAACGGCACGCGCAAGTGGTAGGGCTGGATCGCGCCAGCGGCGATATTATTGTAACCGTAGACAGCGACACCATTCTACGTTCGCCCGGAGCCGTTAGCCGCATCGTCAAGCGCTTTGACAACCCGCGCATTGGCGCCGTCACTGGCGACGTCAGGGTAGAAAACAAAAACACCAACCTACTCACGCAGCTTATTGCCTATCGCTATTGGACCGCGTTTCATCAGGAGCGCGCGGCGCAAAGTTTCTTTTACGTGCTTATGTGTTGCTCTGGGCCGTTCTCGGCCTACCGCCGCGACATTATGGAAGAAGTGCGCGACCGCTACATAACCCAGACGTTTTTGGGCCAGCTGTGTACATTCGGCGATGACCGCCACCTGACCAACCTAGTGCTGGAGCAAGGCTACCAGGTGGCATTTGACAACACGGCCATTGCCTACACCTACGTGCCGGAGCAGCTGCGCCGCTACATAAAACAGCAGCTGCGCTGGAACAAAAGCTTTTACCGCGAAATGCTCTGGACGACCAAGGCGCTGCACAAGCACCACTGGTATCTGATCTACGACTTGCTCATGCAGTTCATACTGCCGTTCCTGCTGCTGTTTGCGCTGGGCGCAACGGTGTGGCAGGCGTACACCACCGCGCACTACGGCATTTTGCTGCAATACGGCGTAAGCATTGCAGGCGTTGGGCTGCTGCGCGCGCTGTACGGCATGTACCGAACGCGTGACACCGGCTTCCTGCTTTTTATGCTGTACGGGTTCATTCATGTAGGGTTGCTGCTGCCCACGCGGTTGTACGCGCTAGTAACGCTGCGACAATCCGGCTGGGGCACGCGCTAGCGGGCAGGGCAAGCACGGGTAGCCAAAACTCGGCGTTCTTCAAGCCATCATTCAGCAACCGCGCCTACAATGCAGTCAAATAACCAGAAAGGACTGCTCCTAGTGAATGTAATAACCCGGGGGATGCGCAACGCGTTTCGAAATGCCATCCGCACTGTATCAATCGTCGTCATTTTGGGCCTGAGCATTGGCCTCAGCCTGACCATGCTGGTAGCGCACCAGGCCGTAAACGACAAAATAAACAGCGTAAAAAGTTCCATAGGCAACACCATAACTATTTCGCCGGCCGGCTTCCGCGGCATGAACGGCGGCGGCAACCCGCTGACTGTCGGCCAGCTGAAAGACGTAGCAAAGCTGGCCCACGTTACCCACCTGGACGAATCTATTGGCGACCAGCTGCGCAGCACCGGCGATACACCCAACACCAGCCTGAAATCGGCCATTGACGCGGGCAGCCTGGCTAAACGTTTTGGCAGCAAGGCTGACGTTGGCGTAAGCATCATGTCGCGAGACGGCCAAACCGCGGACTTCACGCCGCCCATCACAGCCACCGGCACCACCAACCCCAGCGTGCTGGATGGCAGTAGCCTGAAGCTAACCAGCGGCACAACCATTGACGGCAGCAAAGACGCCACCCAAGCCTTGGTCGGCAAAGCCGTTGCCGACAAAAACGGCCTGAAGGTAGGATCCACGTTCACCGCCTACAACACGACCATCACCGTTGCCGGCATTTTTGACACAGGCACCGAGTTCTCCAACAACGCCGTTGTGTTCTCGCTGCCAACACTGCAGCGGCTGAGCTCGCAAACCGGCAACGTCACGGACGCTACCGTCACCGTAGACTCCATTACCAACATTGACAGCGTGACCAGCGCCATCAAAAACAAGCTTGGCTCATCCACGGTTGATGTTACCAGCACCAAAGACACGGCCAAGGACGCGCTGAGCCCGCTGGAAAGCATCCGCAGCGTATCGCTCTTCAGCCTCATTGGGGCAGTGGTTGCCGGCAGCGTCATCGTCTTCCTAACCATGGTGATGATTGTGCGCGAACGGCGGCGCGAGATTGGCGTGCTGAAGGCCATTGGCGGTTCCAACATACGCATTATGTTCCAGTTCATGACCGAGGCGCTGACACTGACGCTACTGGGTGCCGTGGTGGGTCTGATCATTGGCGCGGCCGGTGGCAACCCGGTGACAAAAATGCTGGTGAACAATGCATCAGACACACAAAGCTCGCAGCAGGTAAACGGCCCCACTATCCAAAGCGGCGGCCCGCAAAGCAGCGCTGCTCCGGTACACGTTTCCGGCGGTATTGGCGGCCGGCTGGGGCGCAACAGCACGCTGCGCGGCATCCGCAATGTGCAGGCTGAAATTGGCTGGAGCATTCTGGCGTACGGCCTGGGCGCGGCCGTGTTGATCGCGCTGATCGGCAGCGCGGCAGCTGCCGGCTTAATTGCAAAAGTGCGCCCCGCACAAGTAATGAGGACCGAATAATGTTAGCAGTCAAAAACCTTACCAAACAATTCCGCTCTGGCGACGCTACGGTTGCCGCCGTGGACAACATCAGCTTTACCGTGCCGCAAGGGCAGTTCGCCAGCATTGTCGGCCGCAGCGGCAGCGGCAAGTCTACGCTGCTCAGCCTGCTGGGCGCGCTGGACCGCCCCACGTCCGGCAGCATAACGGTGGGCGACAAAGACCTTACCCGCCTGGGTGACCACGCACTTATAGCGCACCGCTGCAAAACCATTGGGTTTGTGTTCCAAAGCTACAACCTGGTGCCAAACCTGACGGCGCTGGAAAACGTTATGCTGCCCATGGAGTTTGCCGGTACGCCGCCGCGCCTGCGCAAAACGCGCGCCAAAGAACTGCTGACGCAGGTAGGCCTTAGCGATGACCAAATGTCACGCAAGCCAGGCAAGCTCAGCGGCGGCCAGCAGCAGCGCGTAGCCATTGCCCGGGCGCTTGCCAACAAACCCAAGCTCATCCTGGCCGACGAGCCCACCGGCAACCTGGACAGCCAAACCGGCAAAATGATCTTCGACCTATTGCACCAGCTGTCCCGCACGCAAAACACCACCATCATTGCAGTTACGCACGACCTTACCATTGCCGGCAAAACCGACAAGACCTTCCACCTGAACGACGGCAAGCTGGCCACCGCGTCAGCCGCACCCAAAGCCGGGTAGCCTGCGCGGCCGGACTTTGCAGTTTACATACTGTGCATATTAGGTTTAAATATGCACAAATGAATGCTCGGGAACACATCATTCCTTCTGGCGCTTGCATAGGTACCGAGGCAGAACTTTTCGTGGAGCTGGACAGCGGCGGGGCAGCAGACGATGCGCTCCAAGCCGGGAAACTAGCCTGTGAAACGTGCCTGCAAAACCCTATTTGCCAGGCAAACGGCACGGACATAGGCGGCGAGCTGTACATGCTAACCGGCAACTCCAACATGTTCGTTGGCGGCCGTAACGTGGCAACCCCCACTGACGCATTGCGGTCCAAAGTGATCGAGCCCGCCATTAGGTTTAACTTGAGTGAACTGCCGCCGGACCCCGGCCTGGCGCTGCAGTTTATCCGGCGCGCCGTACGCTCGCGGCTGTTTCTGCCCGTGGCGCACATGCCAAGCTCGGCCGTTCATTTAGCCGACAAATTCATGCACGACGCCGCCCAAGCCGACCCTAGCCTGTACGCCCGGCTCCTTGCGCCGCCGCACATGGACCGGGCCCGTGCGCATCGCGGCCTGCAGCATGTAGCGGTCACGCTTTTTCAGCAAGCCGACTACAACAATGTCGCCATAAACAAAAAAAATAAACAACGCTACGACCCCGTACACATCGACCCCCAAACGCATTACGACATCAGCCGGCGCTTTGCCGAAGACATGCTTACCCTGGACGAACGCAACTTTCTCCTACCCGAGCGCCAGGCACTTGTGCACAGCCCGGAAGAGTATGCCAAGCTTATGGAAAAATACCTGGACGCTACCAACATCTGCCTCAGCGACTTCCACTACGTGCTAAAACACAGCATCAATGACCCGGAGCAAGAGCTGCGCAACCGCTGGGCACGGCTGCACATCCTGCGCGAAACGCAAGGCGAAGATGTTCCGGAAAGCATCCTGCGTGAACGGGCCCGCTGGCAGCTCAAGCCAGAAAAAGCAACCATTGCATTGCAACGGCCAAGGTTTAACGACCATCGCCTGGACGCCAAAGCCGTGGAAGCAATATACGAGGCCGTGGACAACGGCCAGCCGTCACCCCAGCCCGACGAACAAACCACCCAGACAGTTCTTGCGCTTCGCGAAAAGTTTGGCACAGACCCAACGCTTGGCCTACCGGCAAACATCGGCCGTTTCGCGCATCTTCCCGCAGAAGAAGCAATTGCCATCTGCGAAAACATCCAAAAGCAAATTGCCGCCGCGTTGCAGGCCCGCAGCCAGCACCCAGACACCAGCGTGACGGAAAAATTTGTGCGGAAGTACGTGGTAAAAAGCGGGTTTGAAACCTTTGAAAAAATTGAATCAGCCTACATTACCGATAGGCTGCACACCCGTTTCCAGCAGCGGGCACGAAATGTCGGCATAAAAAATAACGTACCCCGCTGGGCCATTGGCCGGGCCTGTGCACTGCACGAAAAAGACGACATTGAAGGCGTAGCCGAAACACTGTACACGTTCTGCAACGACCGGCAGCTTCTGGTAGAAGGCATGTCCGAAATGTCACTGCTGCAAGACGTCACATACAAGGCCGACATTCATGCCATATGCGATCCTTACACCGGCAGATACATCACCTTCAGCCCCAGCCTGCACCAGCTACTACCGCAGGAGCGGCTGGCGTTTGCCTGCGGCACGGGTTTGTCGCGCCTGCTGTATGGCGTAGATATCGACCCCGCGCAGGTGGCGGCGCTGGTTGACGTTGACAACTTCCGCTCCTACTTTGTCGAAGAGGTTCTGCCCACCTGCGAAAACCTGGCCGTGTTGCCGCCGGTGGATGGCGCGCTGCCAACGCTTCTTCGTCGGCTCAGCGACGACCTGCTCATTCTTGACGTTGCACAGCGCCAGGCAGAGCACTACGCCGGCCCCGTTCCCAGCATCACAACTATTCTGGGCGGTACGGCACTAGAGCTGGGGCCGGGTGCCATTGACATTCAGGCCGAGTCTGGCGAGCTAACTGCCTGGCTGCAGCAAACCATTTTTGATCGCTGCCGGCCAAACCACCTGGAAGTGGCCGCGGATGTCCAGCGTGCGTTGCAGCAAGGCGTGCTTGAAATAGTGGGCAACGCCAAAACCGGGTACAACGTTATTTTTTCCGAGTATCTGCGGTCGGCAGACAAGCATGGCGTTGCGCCGGACGAGCAGCAAATTGCCGCGTTGGCCCACTGCCTGGGCATTGACCAGCTTATGTACGGGTACGACATAGGTGAGCTGTTGGAAAACCGCCTGGAAATTGGCATCATCGAAACCGCCCAGCCGCTCATGGAACGCATCCGCCAGCACCAAACCGCGCCCAAGGCACCACCACAGGCAGAGCAACCCCAACGAGTGCCAGAGTATCCCGACACCACCACGCAATTATTGAAAACCGTTTTTGGCCGCGATACCAACACCGAGCTGCTTAGCCAGCACGAAACACGGGCCATTATCCACGAGCTGCAAACCATTTTCGACACATACATCAAATGGCCCAGCCATCAGAAAAAAATTGCTGGCAACGAAATAGCCGTCTTTCTGGCCTGGCAAGATTTGCTGGAAAAGTCAGCCGAGAGTGCAGGCGAGGCGCTCAACCTTGCGCCACGCGAAATTGAAAAACAGGTTGCCGTGGGCTTGCGTTGCATTAGCCAACAACTGCTGCATATGTCAGTAGGGCATGTGTGGAAAACCGTGCGGTCACTAACTGCTCCCACGGCAGACGCATCGCGCATGGTGCCGCCGCAGACGCTCATGCCAAAACCGCAGCCACAGCAGCCACAGCCCAAACCGACCAAGCCAACGCTGTACGACTACACCAAGACCGCGCCGCTGCCAGACGAAGCCACTGCCGCTTCGAAACGAGAATGGAACACCGCCTGCATGCGCATTGTTGAGGCCGGCCTGTACGCCGATCACCTCCTGGAAAACCTGGCCGCGCTTCCGCCCGACAAGCAACAATTAGTGGACCTACACGGTGCCGAAAACATAGAGCAATTCGCCGCGGAACTACGCACCATTGTCCGGGAGGGCCGTGCCGCAGAAGAACTGCTGCTTGCCAAAGTTGACCCGCTGCTTCAGGGCCTGGCAGGGAACTGGGTGACAAGGTCGGGCAAGGCAATGCCATACAACGACCTGCTGCAACTGGCGCGGCTTGCCGCGGTCAAGTCCCTGAACAGCCACGACTACAGAAAAGCAACGTTTAAAACCTACGCCTATCGGGCCGCCACCAATGACATCATCGAAGAGTTGGCCAGCTCGTACGACATCCGCATTCCTCGCACTACATTGCAGCTGATGAGCAAAATTTTCGACATCAAAAAAAATTTCGCGGCCAAAGGTGAAACGCCAGATGAGGCAACCATTGCAGAAAAAGCCGGCATAAGCATCGAGCGCTACCGCGAGGTTACCAAAATCCAGCCGCCAGTACAGGTAGAGTACACACACATCATGGACACGCTTGTCTATGGGTCGAGTGTGCCCACGGATGCGGGCGAAACGGGACATGAGGCCGTTGAAGCTCTGTCACGCAACCAGCTGATCGAGCTCGCCCGCCACATTATTTTGACAGAAACCGCCGGCCAAGAAATTGGCGAACGCCGCTTCCAAATGTTCACGTACCATCTGGCCGGGCTGGATTACCCGGCTATTGCGGAAAGGATGGATGTACCCATTGGCACGGTAAAGTCTGGCATTAACCGGGCAATGAGCTTGCTTCGAAAATCCGACGAGTTTAAAAAACTTTTACGCGAGCTTGGGTAAACGCGCCGCGGGCGGCAGGACGCCCGCGCGCAAAGAAGACAAGCCCGGCCGATTTATTTCTTGGATGGTTTGGCCGGTGCGGCAGCTGCCGGCTTTTCCGGTGCGGCTGGCTTGGCAACCGTGGCTTTGGCAACGGGGTGTGCGCCGTTGAAGTAGCTCCGAATTTGGAACAGGAAGTACGCGCCCACAGCCGAGCCAATCAACGCGCCAATCAGCGATGTAATACCGCCGCCCGCCTCGGAAAACACGCGAATCAGGCCATACACCAGGTTCAACAACAGCGAGTAGTACAGGTAGTTCCAGCCGCGCCGTTTTTTAAACGCCTTCAGCTGCGACACCGCCAACAACATTAGCAGGCCATCGGCCGCCAGCGTCAAAAGCGACAGGTAGTAGAACACGCCCAGGTGCTGCACTGTCTCGCCCGTGCCGTACGTTACCGACAGCGAGTTTGCGTAGTCCACAAAACGGTTCACTACATGACCGAGGTGCCAAAAGCTCCAGGCCGCCCACAGCTGAGCCACACCAAAAATTAGCGCCAGCCACCACATGGCACTGGCCAAGGCTTTGCGAGAGTTGGGCGGCAGTTGATAGGGGGCTTTTTTGTCGAACACCTCGTCCAGCGTGTTTTCAAGTTTTTGTAATGACTCCATGGGGATCGGTCTCCTTTGTTGCTATTAGCTTAAGCATAGACTGCAGACCAGCTGGAAGCAAGCACGAAAGAACCGGCTAGCTTGCGGGCAACGGCTGCTCCAGCGCCAAAATATCCAGCACCTGCCGCATAACTTCCACGGGCGTCACGGTGGCGTCAATCACGTGCTGGGCGTGCGCCCGCTGCGGCTCTACGACGCGGCGGTGGCCGGATAGCAAACCGCCGGTGATATAGCTTGTCTCGTCCCATGGCTGGCCGGAACGAGGGCTGGCCAGGCGGCGACGGACAATTTCGTCCTCGGGGATATCAAGGTATATGGTGGTGTCAAACAGCTGGTTTACTGCCGGATGATGCAGAGCCAAAAACCCAGCCACCACAACAATAGGGCGCGGGCTGATGTGCCGTGTTGTCAGGCCGGCTTCCTTGCTTTCGCGCGAATTTGCCCGGACGGCCACTGGGCGCCCGGCTTTTAGGTCATACATGTGCGCCACAAAATCGTCCCACCGGCAAAAGCCGGGGTCCTCCCAGTCGGGCACTGCCGGGTTGCCAAGGGTTGGTGCATCCACAAACATGTCATCGAAAGGGAAGAGCGCCAACCGATCGCCTAACACGCCAGCCAGGTTGTGCCCCAGCGTTGTTTTACCGCTGCAGCTGCCGCCGGTGACGCCGACAAATTGCTCGGGCGGGAACGCCTGCATTACGGCAGCAAGCCTCCCACGGAAAGCATTGCAGCAGTAATGAGCGTGACGATCAGCGAAAAGAAAAACATCTGCCGAGCCCACTTGGTTTCATCTGCCGCACGGAACCCGCGCAATGCCAGCCGCAGCCACACCGCACTGGCAACCAACATCACCAGCAGGTACACATAGCCCGTATACCCACGCACCGTCAGCAGCGCGGCAGCCACAGCAAAGGCCACTACAAAGCCACACATTTGTATTTTGGTAGCCCGCGTACCACGCCGAATGGGCAAAACGGGCAGTCCTGCTGCGGCATAGTCCTTCATTCTATATATAGCAATGGCGTAAAAGTGGGGCATTTGCCAGCACACCAACATGGCAAAAATAATACCCGCCGCGGCATCCAGCCGCCCGGTCACCGCCACATAGCCAGCTAGCGGCGGGGTGGCGCCGGACACACTGCCCACCAGCGTGCCCCACGCCGACCGTCGCTTAAAGTATCCATACAGTACCACATAATCAAAAAACCCAACTGCGCCCACCACGACAGTCAGCGCGTTGGTGCCCGCAGCCAGCAGGGAAAACCCGGCCACGCCCAGCACCGTCGCGTATACCATTGCCGCGCGTACGCTGACCGTACCGCGGACCAATGCACGTTTTTTGGTACGAGCCATTTTACGGTCAATGCCACGGTCCATATAGTTGTTGTATACGCAGCCAGCCGCCACAATCAACGAGCTGCCCACCAGCATTGCCACAAACCGCCCCGGCAGCAGCCGCCCCACCACGCTGCTGGCCAGGGCAAACCCGGCCGTGGCGTTCACGGCATTGCCGTATATAATCCCCGGCTTTGTCAGGTAGTAGTAGGTGCGCAGGCGCGCTTTATAATCCATCTTGGCTATTCAAATACTTGTTTACCTGGGCGGGCGAAGTGGTCGTGTGCGAGTTCAGGTTGTTCATAATCCACAAAGACCCCAGCACCACAATAGCCACGACGCCCAGCGCAAACAAAAGCATCACCAGTTTCCAGCGCGGCCGCTCTTCTCGGCCCAAATGCAGGAAGAACGCAAACTGCGCCAAAAACTGCGCAACCGCCAGGCCGGCCACCGTCACAATGGCCACGCGCCGCGGCAGCCCGTGCGCCTGCACAGCCACGTATGCCACCAACGTCATACCCACCGACAACACAAACCCCACAATGTAGGGCGCCACGCCCACGGACGAGTTCGTGCGCACGGCTGTGGCTTTTGCGGGTGGCTGCTGCTTGCTCATATTCGCACCGCCCCCAGCAAATACACTATGGTAAAAATGAATATCCACACCACGTCCAGGAAATGCCAGAACAAACCAAGCAGCGTCAGCCGCCGCACCGTGCCGCGCGTAAAGCCGCGGTTAACCAGCTGCCCCAGCTGCACGGCCATCCACACCAGGCCCGTGGCAATGTGCAGCCCATGCGTTCCCACCAGCGTAAAGAACGCCGACAAAAACCCGCTGGCGCGCCAGCTGTTGCCATCCAACGCCAGGCGGCGGAACTCGGAAGCTTCCATAGTCAGAAAAATTGCGCCCAGGGCAAATGTCACCCCAAACCACACCAGCACTTGTGTGCGATTGCGCCGCTGCAGCGCCACCGTAGCCAGGCCGCAGGTAAAGCTGCTGGTGAGCAGAATGAGCGTCTCGGCCAACACATACGGCAGGCTGAAAAGCGTGGCTGCGGACGGCCCGCCAAACGTGTTGTTGTGCAGCACAGCGTAGACGGCAAACAGTACCGAGAACAGCACAAAGTCGGTCATCAGGTACAGCCAAAAACCAAACACGGTCTTGTCGTCGTCGCGCACCGCTTCGGCGGCGGCAGATGGTGCAGGGGACTGTGCGGCGGTGGTCACGCGTATCTCCTTTTTGCGGCGGCGGCTTCTTCGGTTTTGGCAATGGTTGCGGCAGATATGGTGCGCGTGGTGTTGTCGTCCGATGTTCTGTACATAACCAGACCTACAACGCCAGCCACAGCCACGGCCGCCAGCCAGCCAATATGCCACACCGCCGCAAAGCCAGCCGTCAGCGCCGCGCCGCCAATGAACAGCCCAATGGGCGAATTCTTTGGCACCCGGATGGCGTGGTAGATGGACGGGGCAGGGCGCTTGCCGGATTGTTTCGTGTGCCAAAATGCGTCACGGGTTTCCACGGTTGGCGTTATGGCAAAGTTGTACTCGGGCGCCGGGGACGGCGTAGACCATTCCAGTGTCCGCGCATTCCATGGGTCACCTGTCAGGTCCAGGTGGTCTTTGCGCCGCAGCACGCTTACAACTACTTGCAAAATCTGAAACCCAACACCCACGCACACCAGCCCCACGCCCACTGCCGCCACAATAAACAGCGGCTGCCAACCCAGGCTGGCGTCATAATGATCCATCCGCCGGGTGGCGCCCATGAACCCCAAAATGTACAGTGGTATAAATGCCAGCAAAAACCCGGACAACCAAAACCCAAAGGCCCAGCGGCCCAGCCGCTCGTTCAGCGTAAACCCGAATACTTTGGGGAACCAGTACGTTAGCCCGGCAAAAAATCCAAACACCACACCACCAATAATCATGGTATGGAAGTGCGCCACCAGGAACAAACTATTGTGCAGCTGAAAGTCTACCGGCGGCATGCCCATCATTACCCCAGCTACGCCGCCAACCGTAAAGGTAGCCACAAAGCCCAAAAACCACAGCATGGGTGTCGTAAAGCGAATGCGCCCGCGGTACATGGTGAACAGCCAGTTAAAAATCTTCACGCCCGTAGGCACGGCAATAATCATAGTCATAATGCCAAAGAACGCATTCACGTCTGCGCCCGCGCCCATAGTAAAGAAGTGGTGCAGCCAGACAATAAACGACAGAAACACAATGGCCGCAATAGCCCACACCATGGACGTGTACCCAAACAGGCGCTTGCCGGAAAACGTGGGCACCACCTCGGAGAACACGCCAAACGCCGGCAGTATCAGAATGTACACTTCCGGGTGCCCCCAGGCCCAAATAAGGTTCACGTACATCATGGCGCTCCCGCCAAACCCGGAAGTGAAAAAGTGCATGCCCAGCGTCCGGTCCAAAAACAGCAACGCCAGCGTGACCGTTAAAATAGGAAATGCAAACACCACCAGCACCATGCTGCCCATGACGCTCCAGCAAAACATGGGCATTTTCCCAAGCGTCATGCCCGGCGCCCGCATTCTTATAATAGTTGTCAAAAAGTTCACGCCCGACAGCAGGCTGCCCACGCCTGCAATCTGCAAGCTCCACAGCCAATAGTCCACACCAACGCCCGGGCTATACTGCAGCTCGGACAGCGGCGGGTAGGCCAGCCAGCCGGTGGCGGCAAACTCGCCAATGGGCAGCGAGGTGTTCACCAGCACCACGCCAGCCACATACAGCCAAAAACTAACCGAGTTAAGAAACGGAAAAGCTACATCACGTGCGCCCAGCTGCAGCGGTACCACCAGGTTCAACAGCCCAAACAGCAGGCCCATGGCCACAAAGAAAATCATGATGGTGCCGTGGGCGGTAAACACTTGCTGAAAATGGTCGCCGCTCAGAAAACCGTGGTTGGAGCCCACCGACACCGCCTGTTGCGCCCGCATCATCGCCGCGTCCGACACGGCACGCAGCAGCATTAGCATAGCCACGACAATATACATCACCCCTATGCGCTTTGGGTCCAGCGACGTCAGCCACTCCCGCCACAGCCACTTCCATCGTTTGAAGTATGTCAGCGCCGCCACGGCCGAGAGCAACCCCAGCGTCATCACAACCACTCCGGTATACACCACCATGTTATGCCGGAAGGCGTCCATGTTCAGCCGGCCCAAAAGCAGCGAGGCAAACAGCATCAGTTCATCCCTCCGCTCATGTCCATGCCCGCCATGTCCTGGCCCGTGCCAGCAGATGGCGATGACGAACCCATGGGCATCATGTACTTCATCATAACCTGATTATATAGGTCTTTGGCCTGCAGGGTATAGTAGGCGGGCGGGTTGTTCTCGCTGGGGCGAGCCAGGGCACTGTACGCGGCTTGGTCCAGACGCTGGGGCGACTGCTGCACCGTATGCACCCACGCATTAAAGCCGCTCATACTGCTGGCCCGCGCCGTGAATGTCATGCCGGCAAAGCCTTTCCCGCTAATGTTGGACGACGACCCGCGGTAATCACCCGCGTGGTCGGCCATCAGGTGCAGCTGCGAGCTCATGCCGCTCATGGCGTATATTTGTCCGCCCAGCTGCGGAATCCAAAAGGCGTTCATGGGCGCGTCCGATGTAATATCAAACGTCACAGGCGTGCCTGCCGGAAACTGCACCATATTCACCGTTGCAATGTGCTGGTCCGGGTATATAAACAGCCACTTCCAGTCCAGTGCTATCACCTGAATCGTCAACGGCTTCGCACTGCTGTTCAGCGGCCGGTACGGGTCCAGCTGGTGGCTACCGCGCCACGCCACCACCGACAATATAGTAATGAGTACCGACGGGATGACCCACCATGCCGTTTCAAACCAACGGTTGCGGTCCATGTCCGGCCGGTAGGTGGCCTTTTTGTTGCCGGCCCGGTAGCGCCAGGCTATGCCGAACGTCAGCGCAAACACCGGCAGCACAATCACCAGCGACAGCAGCGCGGCAAAGACAATCATCCGCCGCTCGGCGTTGCCCACGGTACCCTGTGTATTCAGCACCGCCACGTTGTGCCGGCGTGCATACCACACGCCCACACCAATCAGCAGCGCGCCCAAGCCGCCAATACATATTATTCCAAAAACCCTTGCTCGTTTCATTGGCAGCCAACACCCATATTGTCTTTACTATAGCACCTATGCGCGTGGCATGTCCGATTCTTGCCCGCGCGCCCGCTGCTCATTAAAACTTTTGGCGAATGTGGTTAAAGCTATACTCCCACTGCGCGTCAGACTTTTTGTGCGGGTTGAACATGTTGTCTGGGTCAAAAATGTGTTTGGTCTGACGGAACAGCTCCACCACGCTGCGCCCAAACTGCTGCTCTAGCCACGGCCCGCGAATAAGGCCATCGTTGTGCTCGCCGCTGAGGCTGCCGCCATACGACAGCACCAGCTCGTCCACTTCTTTCATGGCGGGCAGTAGCTTGGCGCGCTCGCGCGGGTCTTCTATTTTCATCAGCGGAATAATGTGAAAGTTGCCGTCGCCCATATGCCCGGCAATGGTGGCAAAAAGGTTGTACTTGCGCACAATGGCACGCAGCCGCGGCAAAAATTCCGTCAGGTGGTCAGGGTTTACCACAAGGTCGTCAATGAACGGCGCGGTGTGTTTGTCTTTCACCTTGCTGCGCAGCAAGTTGAAACTTTGGCGGCGCATTAGCCAAAACTTTTCGCTGGCGGCCTCGGTTGGGTCTTCCTCCATGCCGTTGATTTCGTAGCGGGCACGCTTTGCTTTCAGGTCGCGGTGCAGGGAGCGGATTTGCTGGCGCACTTCGGCCTCGGTATCGCCGTTGAACTCGACCATCAAAATAAGTTTGGGCACCCCGCGCAGCAGCTGCAACCCGTCCGGAATAAGCGAAAACAGCAGGTGAATAAACCGGCGCGCGCCTAGCAGTTTCAGAAAGCTGGGCATGAAGCGAATGGACAGCCACAGCGTGGCGTCGTCGAACGACTCGAACGTGGCCGGGTGGTACTCGAGCACTTTGGGGATGATTTCGCCCAATGCGTCCAGGTCTTTCAAAAACAGCACCAGCAAGCCGGAGTGCGGCCGCCGCGGTACCAGCCGGAACGCAATGTCCGTGGTCAAACCCAGTGTGCCTTGGGAGCCTACAATGAGCTTGCACAGGTCGAACACACCGGTCTCACGGTCCCATACATCCCACAGGTTGTAGCCCATGGAGTTTTTGCTGACGCGGGGTTTGGCCGCCTGAATTTCCTCGTAGTTGGCTTCAATCAGCTGAAACAAACGCTTGTACAGACGGCCTTCAAAATCTTTCTGGCTCATTTTTTTGACCAGCTCGCGGCGGTTCAGCGGGCGCACCACGTACTCGTTGCCGTCGGCAAACACCACGCGCAGTTCCTGTACAAAGTTTTCGGTCTTGCCGTACTCCAGCGACTTCTCTCCGCCCGAGTTGTTGTTCACCATGCCGCCAATGGTACAAAGGTCGCGGCTGGCAGGATACGACGGCATCAGCGCTTTGTGCTTCAGCGTGGCTGCTTCAAAGTCGCGGTAAAACACGCCGGGCTGCGCCTGCGCCCGCGTGGGCGTGACGCGGCCAATGCGCGTGAAGTGCTTGTTAAAATCAACGATGATAGAATCGTTCACCGCGCCGCCCGACATGTCGGTACCTGCTGACCGCGCAGTCAGCGACAAGTGCGGATGCTTTTTCTTGTGCGAAGCCACCAGGCTCACCAGCAGCTGTACGTCCCGGCTGGTTTTAGGGCTCACCACCAGCTGCGGGAGAATTTCGAACAGCGAGGCATCGTGGCTGTACTTTTCCAGCGTTTCGGCAGCATCAGAAACCTCGCCCTGAAACCCGCGGGCCTGCAGCTGCTGCTTCATTTCTTCCATACTGTCTAGCTTAAGCGCTTTTACCCCGCATATGCAAGCCCAGCGCGCAAACTACCGCCCCCGCCCCACATCTCCGGGGCCACTGCCGTCACCACGCCTACGCGCCAAATACAAAAACACATGAAGCGCAACAATAATTAGAAACAAAAGCAACCAGACAGTCAGCCCCCCCCAAAAAAACCAACCAGTCCCGCCCGCAACATGACAACGATCACGAACGTTCACCTGGCTACGGATTACACTCATCCTCAATGGTTTTTGCCAAGCCCACATCAGGACGCCACATGTCAAGATTCCACGAGCTTTTCCATGGAGGCGCAATGTATTCTGGCCGAAAGTCTACTGGACCGAATAACGATTGCTCCATAGTTTGACTGTAGCATGCGGCTTGCGCGCACAACAAGACAGGCATGGCCGGGCCGAGCGGTTTGGGGTATGATGTGAGGGAAACGTAAGCAGGTAGCGCATATGAGCCTTCAAGATACCTTCTATATATTAGGAATAATTTGCATGAGCCTAATGCTCATTCTGATGCTGACCGTGGTGGTTTGCGTGCTGGTCATAAAGGCCAAGCTGGACGCCATTCACCGGCAAATTGACGACAAGCTGCACCAGGCGCTGAATGTCATCCAAGTGGGCGAAGCTATTGTTGAAAAAGTACGCGGCCACAAAAAGTAGCGTATGAATATTGCCAAGGTCTTGCAGGCAATCGACCGGTTTCAGCAGCGCCACGCGGTGCTGGGTATGCCGTTTGCGGTGGTGAAAAAATATGGCGACGACCAAGGCGGCTACCAGGCGGCGCTCATAACATACTACGGGTTTGTGTCGTTGTTCCCGCTGCTTTTGGTGCTGGTGACGGTACTGCACTTGTGGTTCCAAAACAACCCCGAGCTGCAGCACGATGTGTCCGCCAGCGTCGGCCACTACTTCCCACTGCTAGGCGACCAGCTGCAGCGGAATGTGCACAGCATGCGCAGCGCCGGGTTTGGGCTGGTGGTGGGCGTGCTGTTTACACTGTACGGCACGCGTGGCGCGGCAGATGCGCTGCGGTTCGCCCTAGACAACATGTGGCACGTGCCGCTAAACAAACGTGCCGGGTTTCCTAAAAACATCGCGCAAAGCGTGGGCATGATGGGCTGCGCTGCGCTGGGTTTTGCCGGGACGGTGGCGGTGTCGGCGTTTAGCTCGGCACTGGGGCATGCGCTGTGGGTGAAAATTTTGCTGAACATTGTAGGGTTTGCGGCCAGCAGCGTGGTCTTGGGTGTTATTTTTTGGATTGCCACGTGGGGCAGGGTGCCGTTCAAGCACATGATGGTGGGCGCCAGCCTGGCGGCGTTTTGTTTCCAGCTGCTGCTGACATTTGGTGGCATTTTAGTAGCGCGGCAGCTGAACCATTTCGATTCTGTGTACGGGACGTTTGCCGTGGTGCTGGGCCTGTTGTTTTGGCTGTATTTGCTGGCGCAAATAGTGGTGTATGCGGCCGAAATTGACACCGTCCGGCACCAACGCCTGTGGCCGCGCAGCCTCACCGGCGGCAGCCTGGAAACGGCGGCCGACCGTGCCATTCGCTCGTCGTCAAAGGCACTGTAACAATGCCTGGGCCAATCGATCAAAGCCCGCTTTGCACGCCTAATGGGAGTTGCCAGCTTGGTCAGCCCCGGAAACAGCTAATGGTATAATGCAGCGTATGACAACACACAAAACACGCATTCTCATTGTGGGCGGTGGCTTTGGCGGCATAAAGGCGGCGCAAGAGCTGGACAAGTCCGGCTTGTTCGACGTCACCCTGCTGTCCAACCACACGCACTTTCGCTACAACCCGTCGCTGTACCACACAGCCACCGGCGGCTTGGCCGTAGAGTCAAATATTCCGCTGGCCACGCTGTTTCAGAACACCAACGTCACACTAGAGCAGGGCGAAGCCGCCAAGCTGGACCGCAAAACCAAAACCATCCACACCAAGGACGGCCGTGGCCTGCGGTATGACACGCTTATTTTGTCCCTGGGCATGGTGACGAACTACTTTGGTATCAAGGGCCTAGCCGATTACTCGTACGGCATCAAAACACCGGAAGAAGCCCGCCGCTTTAAACGCCACCTGCACCAGCAGCTAATGGACGAACACAAGCCCGACCTCAACTACATTGTGGTTGGCGGCGGCCCCACCGGCATTGAGCTGGCTGGCGCCCTGCCAGACTACCTGCATCGCATCATGCGGGCGCACGGGGTGCGGCGCAAAAACATACGCATCGAGCTGGTTGAAGCCGCGCCCCACCTGGTGCCGCGCCTGCCAAAGCGCATGGGCAAACGCATAGAAAAACAGCTGCAATCCCTGGGCATAAAACTTATGCTTGGCAAAGCCGTGCAGGGCGAAACCGCCAACGCCCTAATGATCGACGGCAAGCCCATCCAAAGCCGCACCGTTGTCTGGACGGCCGGCCAGGCCAATGTCCCGTTTTTCAAGGACAATGGCTTTACCCTGACAGACCGCGGCAAGGTTAGCGTGGACCCATACCTGCAAGCCGAGCCGGACATTTACGTGCTGGGCGACAACAACAACACCATGTACAGCGGCATGGCGCAAACCGCGCTGCACAATGCCAGCTTTGTGGCGCACAACCTCATCCGACACGTCCACGGCCGCGCGCCCAAACCGTACAAACCCAAAAAACCGGTGTACGTGCTGCCGGCCGGGCCGCACTGGGCCGCCGTGCTGTGGGGCACGCTGCAGTTTTACGGCCGCGCCGGCTGGGTGCTGCGCAGCCTGGCAGACCTGGTGGGATTCCACGATGTTGAACCATGGTGGCGCGCCACCGAGCAATGGATGACCGAGTTCGGCACACAGGAAGAATGCCCCGTGTGCATCACGCACCAGGAGGGGTGAGCCAACCAAAAAACTCCTCGTCCTTGGCTTTGCGCGCCATCTTTTTCACATGTGCCAGCACAGGCTTTGGCGACACAATAGAAGGAAACCATAAATGCGCCATGTGCGCGCCTACGGACAGCGTACGGCTCCGCAGAACTTCAGAAACCTGACACATTCCAAACGGCGCGTGCTCAAGTTCGCACATTTCCCGAGCCGCCAATACTCCGGAGCCAGTGCCTGCATCTAGTTGCCGCCGTGCCTCTGCACGAGGCGGTGGAATTCGTTCCAGCCCATCCGCGCTCACAACAGCATTGGCAAGCGCGCGATGCGCCAAGACTTTGCGCGCGGCCATGTCAGCGGCGGTAAGCGGGGGCCGTTCTGAGTTAAAGTCTAAAGAATATATCTCAAACTCGTAGCCATGCGTTGGGCTACCGCCCGGCCAGTACGCCGCCATAAGCAGCGGGTCAAGCAAAACATGAGGGTCATACCCATCTACAAAGTCCGGCTCTGGCGTGGTTAGCGCAATACTGTCGTACCTCAGCATGCCCACAGGCTTTTGGCGTATAATACTATCCACAAGCCGGGGGATATAGCCTTCTACACCCGGATATTCACTTTGCTGTTCCATGCTTGCTCCTTTTTGTGCCACAATCATACACCGTTTCAGCCAAGCGAAACAGGGCATCTTCGCGTACAATAATAGAACATGAGTTCATACGAAAAAGCACTGGCAGGGCTGAACGATGCGCAGCGCCTGGCCGTTACCACCACGGACGGGCCGGTGCTGGTGATTGCCGGACCGGGCACGGGCAAGACGCAACTGCTAACCACGCGCATTGCGCACATCCTGGCCACCACTGACACATTGCCGCAGAACATTTTGTGCCTGACGTTTACCGAGTCTGGCGCCCAAACCATGCGCGACCGCCTGGCCAACCTCATTGGCCAGGCCGCGTACAGCGTCACCATCAGCACGTATCACGCGTTTGGGTCGGACCTTATCCGGCGGTTCCCGGATTATTTCACCAGCCTGTCCGACATGCGTCCGGTGGACGACCTAGGCCTGGATGCTATCTTTCGCGATATTATCGACAAGCTGCCCTACGGCAACCCGCTGAAATTTGCCGGCAACTACCTGGGCGATATCAAAAGCCTGGTCAGCGATGCCAAGCGCGCGCTGCTAACGCCCGAGGATTTGCTGACGGTAGCCAAGCACAACGACGCATTCGTAGCCGACATAAACCCCGTCATCACCCGGCAGCTAACCGGCCTGGCCCGCATAGACAAAAAAGCCATCCCGCTATTTGCCGCGTTGCTGGATGCCGCCCAAGCCGCGCCAGCCCCAGACACATCAGCCCAGCCGCCGGGCGTCCTGCCGCTGCAAACCCTTTTCACGCAATCGCTCAAAACCGCGCTGGAAGACGTTGCTGCCAGCAGCAAAACCAACAGCCTCACCAAATGGAAAAACGCCTGGCTAGCCAAAAATCAGCGCGGACAGTTTGTGGCCGAGGGCGCGCACACCTCGGCCCGGCTGCGCGCCGCCGCCACGGTATACCGCCACTATTTGCAACAGCTGGAAGAACGCAAGCTGTTCGACTATGACGACATGATCATGCGCGCCGTCACCGCACTAACCGACAACGCCGAGCTGCGTTTCACCCTGCAAGAGCAGTACCTGTACCTGTTGCTGGACGAGTTCCAGGACACCAACGGCGCCCAGCTGCGCCTGGTAGAACTGCTGACCGACAACCCGGTCAGCGAGGGCCGCCCCAATGTCCTGGCCGTGGGCGACGATGACCAAGCCATTTACGCATTTCAGGGTGCCAACTATTCGCACATGCTGCAGTTCCAAAAACTGTACCGCGACGTGCTGGTGGTACCGCTTACCAAAAACTACCGCTCGCACGCCGACATCCTGCATGTAGCCCGCGGCATTGCCGAACAAATAGAAGAGCGGCTGCACCACCACTTTCCGCAAATAGAAAAAACGCTAACCGCGGAAAACGCTCATCTGCCCGCGCAGGCAACCATTGAACGGCGCGAGGCAAAAAGCGACATAGGCCAGTTTGCCTGGACCGCGCACCGCATTCAGCAGCTGATTGCACAGGGCACGCCCGCAGCCGAGATTGCCGTGCTGGCCCCGCAGCACAAATACCTTGAGCCGCTGGTGCCGTTTTTGCACCAGGCTGGCGTGCCTGTCCGCTACGAGAAGCGCGAAAACGTCCTGGACGACCCGGCCATTGGCCAGCTGCTGCGCATGAGCGAGCTGGTGCTGGCCCTGGCCCGTGGCGAGCACGCCGTCAGCAACAGCCTGTGGGCCGAAATCCTGAGCTTCCCATGCTGGGAGCTGCCCACCAGCCTCATTTGGCAATGCAGCTGGCAGGCCAACGATGGCCGCCAAAACTGGACCGACGTGCTTTTGGAGCAAGAACGCCTGCGGCCGCTGGTGCTGTTTTTCATCCGCCTTAGCCTGCTGGCCAGCACCGAAACGCTGGAGGTAATGCTGGACTATTTGGCAGGCAGTGCGCCGCTTGACCTGCACGAGCCAGGGCTGGACGATTACACCTCGCCGTTCTATCACTACTACTTTGCGCCCGCGGACAATCCGGACAAACAAGCCGCCACCATGGGCACATTCTGGAATGTGCTGTCTAACCTGACCGTGCTGCGCGCCCGCTTGCGCGACTACCGGCCGGACGACAGCGCACCGCTGCACCTGGCCGACCTTTTAGAGTTTGTCCACGCCCACCGCGCCGCCGACATCAAAATACTCAACACCAACCCATACCAGGAATCGGCCGATGCCGTGCAGCTCATGACCGCGTTCAAGTCCAAAGGCCAAGAGTTTGACGCCGTGTTTGTCCTGGCCGTCAGCGATGAAGTGTGGGGGAACAAAACCCGCAGCGCCGGCAACCGCCTCAGCCTGCCGCCCAACTTGCAGCACATTCGCTACGCCGGCGCCAACAACGACGAACGCCTGCGCCTGTTTTACGTAGCGCTGACGCGCGCCAAATTTCAGCTATACCTGCTGAACTACCGCAGCACGTTTGCAGGCAAAAACCTCAGCCGCTTGCAATATTTGGACGAAACCACCGACGACAGTGGCGCACTTGTCAGCCCGCTGCTACCGCCGCACAGCCAAGCCGTGCTGCCGGCCGAAGGCGACGACGTACCCATGCCCGAGGCCGAGCTTTCCGCCTATTGGCAGCAACGCCACGAAACCGCTCTGGCCGACACCACCGTACGCGACCTGCTACAAAACCGCCTGGCCACATTCCAGCTCAGCCCCACCCACGTCAACGATTTTGTCGACGTGGCCAACTGCGGCCCGCGCTCGTTTTTCACCAAAACCATTTTGCGTTTTCCGTACGCGCCATCGCCCGAGGTCCAGTACGGCAACGCCATGCACGAAACGCTAGAGTGGCTGCATCGCGCCGCCGGCCGGCAGGGCACCGCGCCAAGCCTCAAACCCACACTGGCTATTTTTGACCAGCGCCTGCACGCCAAACGACTCAGCGAAATTACCACCCAGCAGCTGCTGGACCGCGGCCACGCTGCGCTGGATGCCTACCTGCAGCAAAACGCCGACACCATCGCGCTGCCCGGCGAGCACGAGTACAACTTCCGCAGCGAAGGCGTCTTCATTGGCGCCGCGCACCTGTCTGGCAAAATTGACAAGCTGGTCATAAACGAAGCCGACAAAACCATCACCATTGTGGACTACAAGACCGGCAAAGGTCACGCCCGCTGGGACCGCGAGATCAAACTGCACAAGTACCGCCAACAATTGTACCTGTACAAGGCGCTGGTGGAGGGCTCGCACCGTTTCCAAAACTACCGCGTCACCGACGCCTACCTGGACTTCGTCGAGCCCGATGCCGACGGCGTCATTCACAACCTGCGCCTGCACCAAAACGACGACGACTTTGCCCGCATAAAGCGCCTGGCCGAGGTAGTTTGGCAGCACATTACCGCACTAAACTTGCCAGACACCAGCGCGTACAGCACTGACCTGTCAGGCATCGAAGCCTTCGAGCGCTTTCTGCTAAACGAATAAAAAACTGCCGCCACGGTGCAGTCGAATAAGCTGTGCTACTGGGTGGTGATGGCTTGGTGGTATATGCCGTACGCTGGCTTTTGGGTGTCGTCGGCACGCAACAGGCCGAAAAAGTTTTCGATGCTGTCGCGGGCCGTGCCCTCGTCTTGCAGGCTGTACCAAAAGAACGGACCTAGCCAGTTGGTGCGCGCCTGGTAAAAACTCAGGGCCTGCATTGCCATGGTGGCCTGCGCTGCCTCTTGCATGTAGTCCGAGTCGTAGCCAAACGTGTCCGACGTGCCCAGCGTAAACGAGGTGCCCGGGCCGCCGGTGGGTGCGCCATATTCGGTAATCCAAACTTTCTTGGCGCTGTCACCGTGGTCAACCATGTACTGCCGGATGGGTTCCAGCCGCTGCCACATGCTCCAGCCGGACAGGTCGTCTGGGCCGGCCGGGTAGGTGTAGGGGTGGATGCCGATGGCGTCGAATGACGTGTTGGCGCCAGCCTTGTACAGCCCTTGCACAAATGTGTCCGGGCCAATGCTGCCGTCGCTTTCATCGCCCGTGGCAGCCAGGCCGCCGGTTATGACTGTAGCGCCGGGGTTGTTTAGTTTGATTGTCGTGCCGGCCGCCTGCAGCAATGCCACATACCCAGGCAGGCTGGGGCGCGGACGCCAAAACACTGGGTAGTTTGGCTCGTTCCAAATTTCCCACGTGCTGATGGTGTCTTTATAATGCTGCGCAACCGCGCCGGCAAACGTCGCAAAGGTGGCTGGGCTGGCTGGGTGGCAATGCGGGTCTTTTTTGCAGGCGTTGGCGCGTGCCCACTTTGGTGTGTAGGTAATGATGCCCAACGACTGCATGTGATACTTTTGCGCCATAGCGGCAACGCGGTCGGGCGCGGTCCAGTTGTAAGTGGTAGCGTTCGTAGGCTGCACCACGTTCCAGTCAATATCCCAGCGCACCCAGGTAACGCCCAGTGCCTGCAGCTTTTGAAAGTACGCCTCCAAATCTTCCGGCCCCAAAAACACCAAGCCACCGCCTGCCGCAATGCCATACGCCGGCGGTTGCGACGTGCCGGCATTTACCAGCCCCAGCTGCCCGCTGGCCAGTTTTTGCCCGGCGCCCAAGTGCGCGCCATGCACCGTCTGCCCGGGCGAAATAAACCCACCGCGCCACAGCACTGCCGCCACTGCAATCACCAGCAACATTGTCACGCCCATCCACCCGTATTTTGGCAGCACGCCAGCAGAAAGGCGGCGGGGTTTGTGTCCGCGTGTCCGTTTTGACATGACCATATGCGTTTTAGTGTACTCCACTTGGCCAACCAAGGGTAGCAAAGCGTGCTATACTGCAACCAGATCGCATAAGAGGTGGCATACATATATAATGAATAGTACTATTCGTTCGTTGCGCGCGTTGAGCACCCGGGTGCTGCATCACGCTCGCACCGATAGCCTGTTCCGCAACTCGCTGTTCATCATGTGCAGTACGGGCGTGGCGGCTGCGTTGGGGTTTTTGTTTTGGATTGTGTCGGCGCATTTGTACAGCAGCCGGGACGTGGGAATTGTCAGCTCTATTATTTCCGCGTGCTCTATCATTATGAGCATGAGCCTACTGGGGTTCAACAACGCATTCATCCGCTACCTGCCGCGCTCGCTGCATAAAGAGGCCATCATGAATAGCGGGACAACGCTGGTGACGGGCGCGTCGCTGATCATTGGTGCGGGGTACCTGGTGCTGCTGCCGGTGTTGTCGCCAAAGCTGCACTTGCTCATCCAAAACCCGCTGAACGCCGGGCTATTCCTGCTGCTGTGCGTGGCCACCAGCCTGAATAGCTTGACGGACAGCGTGTTCATTGCCGCGCGCGCCGCGCAGTACAACCTGCTGACATACGCGGTCCTTAGCACGGTGAAGCTGGCGCTGCCTGTGCTGCTGGTCAGCCTGGCGGCAAGCGGGTTGTTTCTGGGGCAGAGCATTGCCATGATTGCGGCAACAGTGTGCAGCTATGTGCTCATTCGCAAGCACCTGTACCTGCGCGTCCGGCTGCGCGTGGACCGTGCGCTGGTGCGCAAAATGGCGCGGTTCTCTGCGCTGAACTACGGCATTGCGTTCATTGGCGCGCTGCCCACCATGCTGCTGCCGCTGCTGGTGCTGCAGCGGTTGGGCGCGCCGCAGGCGGCGTACTTTTACATTGCCATGATGGTTGCCTCGCTGCTGTTTGCCATTCCTTCGGCTGTGACGTCATCGCTCTTTGCCGAGGGCTCGCACGACAGCACCGCGCTGGACGAATACTTTCGCAATTCAGTCAAAATAATGTCATTCATCCTGGTGCCCGCGGTGATCGCGGCCGTAGCGCTGGGCAAGCCGGTGCTGTACATATTTGGCCGCGAGTACGCCCAGCACGCCTACTGGCCGCTAGTGTGGCTGGTGCTCTCCGCGCTATTTGTGGCAGTGAATGGGCTGTTCACGACCATTTTGAAGGTGCAGCATCGGCTGGCGGAATATTTTGTCATAAATTTTGTGGGGTCTATTGGCATTATCGTGGCTGCGTATGCTACTGTGCACCATGGCCTGGCAGATGTGGCGCTCAGCTGGACGGTCGGGCAAGTGGCGATGGGCGCGGGCTACGGCGCGGCATATGCGTGGCGGCGCCGGCTGCCACCGCGCGCCGGCACTAGTCAGTCGATGCCAATTGTGTAAGCGCGTCCGCAGCTGTTTCCGCGCTGCGGACATATGCTGGCAACACGGATTCCAGGTGGCGGGCGTAGGCTGCGCGGCCGTGCACCAGCTTTTGGAAACGCTGCGTTAGGCGGCTGTACGTAAGCTTGCCCATGGGGATGACCCAATGACGCAGGCCAAGGTCGGCCATAATGCCGCCGGTTTTGTGCTCGTACTCTATGGCAATGGCCGGCACGCCCGCAGTCAGCGCAAAGATCACCGAGTGAAAGCGGTTGCCAATGAGGTAATCCATGCGCGCATACATGGCGCGCACCTGGTGAAAGCTGTAGGTGCCATCGCAATGAGTGGCGTGGGCCTGTTCCTGCATGGCTTCGAAAATGCGGCGCTGCACCAGCCGGTCGTCGTCAGCTGCGCGCGCTACGGTTACCTGCGGAATGAACACAATGTGCGCGTGGTGCGTCCGTACAATGTCATCCAGGCTTTTGGCCATGGCGCGTTCAAATGCGGCTTGAGCTGCGGGCGCCAACCAGTTCCGGGCAGTAACGCCAATGATCATGGCCGGTTTGCGCGTGCCCTTGGTTTGGCGTAGGGTGGCCAGCTGGGGCGGCACCGTGTCATGTACCGATTGCTTGCGCAAAAGAAACGCGGCATCGGCGGCGCGCGCAATCAGCCTGTCATGTACATGCATGCGTTGCAAAAGCGTTTGGGTGACAGACTCGCGGACGATAATCAGCCGGGTCCGGTTCAACACATACGCAGCCAACCGCGCCTGAAGCGAACCGGCAAACGGCCCAATAGACTGCGTATACAGTGCCACGGGCTTGCCGAGCACATGGGCCAGGTACAACGTTTGTAGTACCAGCAGCAGATCGATGGTGCCAAACACGCCGGGCCGGGCCTGAATATACCCGCCGCCCACGCCAACCAGCATGTCGGCATCGGCCATGGCATGCAAAACACGGCGCTCCTCGGGCCGCAGCAGCCAGTCGGCGCGGCGACGCGTTCGCCGATGCCACACCGCCCACAACCAAGTATTTACCAGGCTGCACCCAATGCTCGCCATTTTGCGCACCGGCGGACGCCCGTCAACGGCCGCCGAAATAAGCGATGGCACGTGCGGCACGCCCTCGAATGTTTCGTGCAGCGCTGCCCGCTCCATGGTGGAAATGCGCATGGCCGGCTTGTCAAACACACGCTTCAGCTCAGCAATCAGGCTGGCCAAAATGGCCGCGTCGCCGTTGTTGCTGCGCGAGTATACATGGGTGATCAAAATATTCATCTATGATATTTCCGGATGGCCGTGTTGTAGACAGCCAGTGTTTTGGCCACATATGGCCGGGCGCTGAAGTGCTCGTCCGCGCGGCGACGGCCGCCACTGCCCAGGCGCTTCAGCTGGCGCTCGTTGCCCAACAATTTTATCAGCTGTGTGGCCAGTGCGTCGATATCTCCGGGCGGCACCAGTGCGCCAGTTTTGCCAGGCAGCACCATTTCGGGCAGGCCGCCCACGCGGGTAGCCACCACGGCCCGGCCCACGCCCATGGCCTCCAGGCACACCGTGGGAAAGTTGTCTGGATACAGCGACGGCACCACCACCAGGCTGGCTTGCTGATACAAGCTGCGTACCGCCGCGCCTGGTTGGTATCCCAAAAACTGCACGTGCTGTTGCACGCCCAGCTGGCTGGCGCGCTGGCGCAGCTGTTGCTCCAGCGGCCCGCCGCCCACCAACACCAGCTGCGCCTGCGGGTGCTGCGCCACTACGGTAGGCAGAGATTCCAGCAGCACCTGCGCACCTTTGACGTCGTCCAGCCGGCCCACGTACAGCATGGTGTGCAGGCTTTCCAGCGGCTGACGCTCCGGCAGCGCAATGCCATTGGGCACCGTGCGCACCTGCGAAAACAGCCCAGACTCCCGCGCCGCTGCTGCGTAAAACTGGCTGCAGGCCAGCACCACATCCACATTGCCATACCACCGCCGATACCAACCAAACCGCAGGCGCTCGGCAGCCCACCGAGGCCCGCGCGTGGTCGTAAAGTAACCTTGCAGTGCCGCCGCATACGGTGCCAGCGTTGGCAAGCCGTGCAGCCGGGTGGGGTCAAACACCGTGTGGTCGTGGACAGTCAGCACCGTGGGGTGGCGCTGCAGGGCGCGCAGCAGCCAGGGCGAGGCCTTGGAAATATTGTGCAGGTGCACCACGTCCGGCTGATACCGCCGCAAAATCCAGCGCAGCCGCACCACGGCAAACGGGTTCCACATAAACAAAAGCTTCTGCAGCGGCCGATGATCTGCCGCGGTCCAAAACCGCCAACCGTCCAGCCGCACACCATTGCCGCCGTGGCTGCCGGCCAACAATCGGACGGTGTGGCCGCGCGCCTGCAGGCCTTGCTGCAGCTCGTCAATCATCACCTCGGCGCCGGCGTGCCGGGTGCCCACGTTGTTTATTAGCAAAATTTTCATTTGTAAATCCTGGCGGCGCCGCTAGAGTACACCTCGTCTTTATGCTGGTCCAAAAAAGTTTGCGGGTAGGTATAGCCGTACTCGTCGCCGTTGTATGTGTACATGGCTTTGCCGCCGACAGTGTTTAGGTAGGTTTCGTACACGAAGGCGCCTTGGCCAATGGTAGAGGGAAGTGTTTCGGTCAAAATCCGGCTGTTGTCTATGGTACCATACGCCCACAATTTGTTGCGGCCCGGGCTGTTGGTGAAAATGTACGCACCGTGATAGTTGGCGCCCAGCCAGGCGGCGGCACTGACCTCGGCGTCGTGAGTGTAGAACTTTTCGTAGTCTTCGCCGTAGTTGTTCATGGCAATCAGGGCCGGGCCGCCGGTAAAGTTGAAAATAAAGCCAGAGTAAAACAGCAGCTGCACACAATACGCCCCGGCCAGCCACGCATACCGCCAACGCATGTCGCGAATAAACGACGCTATCAGCAGCCCGCCCAACACGCCGCCCACCGCCCAGACGGTATTCAGCTGAAAATACAAGCGCTCCAGGTTGTACTCCTTCAGCGCCTCGGGCAGCAACAGCATCAACGCCAGCAGCACAAAGCCGGCCACGCCCAGCCACATATACTCGCTGGTTTCAAACTGCCATTTGCGCCAGCGCCACCACAAATACACAGTGCCCACCAGGATGAACACGTTGTTGATCAGCATCTTCAGCAGCTTGAACCCCAGGCCGGACAGCGCACGAACGCCACCGCCCAGGCCCGCGCGCACATCGCGGAAGCTGACCAAATGCAGCTGGCTGTTGGCCTGCATGGTTTGCTGCTGATTATAAAAATGAATGCCGGGGTAGCCGCGGCGGAACGCGGCAGTGGTGTTCTGTTCGTACTGGCCGAAGTTTACTTTGCGCGGGTACGGGTACACCACCTGGTCCAGTGCATTGGTCAGGGTGGTGCCGGAAAACGTCTGGCTGATATTGGTGGAAGATTCGTCCAAAAAGTGCGTCAGCCCGCTCGACGTTTTGGTGACGCCTAGGTTCCACACCAGCACGCCGCCCACCAAAAACGCAATGAACGGCAACGTAATGGTAAGCGTTACCGGCCGCTGCCGCATTGCCGGCGCGCGCCAACGGTTACGCAAGCGCGACGCCCCATTCAGCCCATACACAAACATCAAAAGCGCAATGGCCACATAGGTGGTGGAGTAGTGCGAAACCACCATGGCCGCGCCGTATAACCCGGCCAGCTGGTACCGGTGGCTTTTGCGCAAACGCTCGTCAAACAATGTCAGCAGCATGAGCATGAAAAACAACATGCCAAATTCCTGGCGGATAAGCGCCGGCATGCCCTGGAAAAACCACACCTGTGCCATAAAGAAAAAGGTGGCCAAAAATGCTGTCTTGTTTGTGACAAACCGCCGCGCCAGCGCGTACACCGCCATGGGCGCCAAGGCAAAAATGAACTGGAATAGCAGCTTGAAAATATATTCGTCGCGCACGTGCGTCAGCTGCGCCACCATGGTGGGCAGCATGGTAATGCTGAGGCAGGCATTGTACGGATCGCGCAAGTGGGCCATGCTCCAGCGCAACGGCGCTTGGGTAAGGTGAAACACCTGTAGCTCTTGGTGAATGTCGTAGCCGGTAATGTGCCAGCCGCGCAGCGAGGTCATAAACAGCAGGCCCAGGCCAATGGCGTACAAACTGGCCAGCAGCAGCCGGTCGTCCAGCTCGCGCTTGCGCACAAACAGCACCAGCACGTAGCCCACAATGCCGGCAATGAACACCAGCACCAGCCAGTTGCTGCCGCCATTGTTCAGCGTGTTGGCGCCGCCCGCAGCCAGCAGCGGGAAGATGGCCAGCCAGCCATAGCGCCACGAAAAACCGGGGCGGGGACGCCACTGCAACGTCCACACCTGAGGCTGCCAGCGGGCAGCCGCGGCAATGCCGGCCAACAGCAGCACGTCCAGCACGCCCAGCACCGGCAGCCGCGCCAACGGATGCGCCACGCCCAGTAGCGGCAGCGCCGTGTTGGCCAGCAGCCCGGCGGCCAGCACCACAGCAATGCTAGTGCCAACTATGTGCAGCAGGCGCTCGGCCGGCAGGCGATCGCTTCGCCAGCCCATAGCCCGCGTCAGCACCAGCCCGGGCAGCACAAACAGAAACAGCAGGGCGGCAATGTCACCCACTACCGGAACACGCCCAAGCATAAGCACGTTCAAAAACAGCAGCGCCGCCACATGGCGGTGCCGCGCAACAAGTGTCAGCAGGCGCTGCATCATGGCGAACCCTCGGAGGATAACAGCGCGCGGTAGTGCTGCGCGGTACGCTTGGCTATGGCTTGCCAGCTGAGGGAACTGGTGATACGGGCCTGGGCAGCGGCGCCCAGGCGCTGGCGTTCAGCCCGGCGATGCAGCAGCCGGTTTAGGGCGGCAGCCAGCTGCACATCGTCGCCGATGGGCACCAACAAGCCGGTTTTGTTGTGATCAACCAAGTACGGCACCTCGCCGGTGGGCGTGGTAATGACGGCCTTGCCGCTGGCCATAGATTCCACCACCGGCAAACCAAAACCTTCAAACAGCGAGGGGTACACCACAAAATCCGCTGCGGCAAAATAGTCGGGCATTTCGGCATAGGCAATCTCGCCCACCATGTGGATGCGCTTGCGCAGGCCAGAGGCGTCCAGCGCCCGCTGCAGCTCGTCGTTCCAGCCCATTTCGCGGCTGGTGCCGCTAAGGACAATGTGGTAGGGCACCCGCGTTTCCAGCCGTGTCAGTGCAGTCAAAAACTGCAGCGTACCTTTGCGCTTGGCGCGGGCGCCGCCAGGGAAGAACACCAGCACTTGCTTGTCCGTAATGCCCAGGGCGCGACGAATGTGCGCGGCGTCGTGCGGGCGGAAACGGTCGGCGTCGATACCATTGGACAGCACGCTGATTTTGGCCGCTGCGCTGGGCTGCATCTTTACCAGCAGGTCCCGTACCAGGTGGCTGGGCGCCAAGACGCGTTGGGCGCGGCGCAGCAGGCGGCGCTCCATGAACACATCCGGCAGGTTGATCAGACGCTGCAGACGGCCGGCGGCATGGGCCTCGGCCGCCACCGGGTGGTGAATGGTGGCAATGTTGGGCAGGCGGCGCAGCACGGAAATGCCGGCATTGTTGTTGCTGTGTATGACGGCAATGTTTTCGGCACGAATAATCCGCGGCGCGTGCCGCCGCACCTGCATATGAAAACTGGGCACATGCAGCAACGGCCGGTGTATGGTCCGCACCGTATGCAGCACCAGCCCCGGCCGCAGCTGCGTGCGCGCCGTGGTGTGGCCGGGTGCCAATACATGTACCACAGCCTGCTTGTGTTTGGCCAGCGCCTCGCACAGTTCGTAGGCCACAACGCCGGCACCGCCGGCACTGACGTCGGAAAATTCTTGGGTAATGTACAGCACGGCAGGCGATTTCATACTGTTACCTCTATATCATCAATGGTGGCAAATTGCACGCCTGGCAGAGCACGCACCCGGCCCAGCACATCGTCCAGCATGGCCAGGCGGTTGCCTGTGCCGGCAATCCAATCGTGAAAGTTCAGGTTGTACACCGGCCCGCGGCCCGTCGCGCCATCCACCAGCGTACGGGCGGCATATGCCAGCACATGGCTGGGCGTGTCCGCGCTGGGCTGGGGCAGCCCCAGCAGGTCGCAGTCCAGCGGCGAGTACAACGGCAGCTCGCGCACCTCGCCGCGCGCAAACGGCGCCGCGCCGGCACGCAGCCAGCGCCAGTTGGCCAGCCAGCGCCGCGGGGCAGGTGTGCGCGCAAGACGTTCGCCAAACACCACACGCACGTTCAGCAGCACCAGCAATGCGCCGTGCAGCCGGCTATTTGCCCGCGGTGCCAGCCGTGCAGATAGGCGGCCAGGGCGAAACAGCTCGGCCGGGTGGCGCAGCTCGCGGTTGCTAGCCCAACGGTAGCCGCGGCGAGCCAGCAGCCGGTACACATCGTCCTGAAAAAAGTGCGGCGCCATAAGGTACGGGGCGCGAAACGCCGTCGGTTGGCGCCCGGTCAGCCGGGCAATGGCTTGCTCTGCACCTGCCAAATGTTCTTCAAACTGCGCAAGCTGGATGGGCGATACACCGGCCAGCTGCTCGTGGCTGTAGCCATGCACGCCAATGGCGTGGCCGCCTTGGGCCAGCTGCCGGATCACCGCCGGGTGCTCTTCCGCCAACTTCCCAACGACAAAAAACGTCGCCCGCACCTGGTGCTTGGCCAGCACCGCCAGCAGCTGCTGAGCCGTACGGGAAACATCGTACGCAGCATGCTTGTGCGGCATGCCCAGCGCGCCCTCAAAGTCAAAGCACACCACCACCTGCTTCGCGCCCGGCGCATGCGGCACCCGCGCCAGCACAATGCCCGTGGTGCGGCCAGCATAGTAGCACGCCAACAGCACGGCATTTGCAAAAACGGCTGCGGCAAAGGGCACCGCGCCGCGCACGCGCAGCTCAAACTTTTGGTACAAATGCAGCGCACTGGTTGCCAGCACATACAGCACCGGCACAGCAAACCACCACCAGCCCAAGCCCAGCCCGACAGCCGCCGCGGCCGCCAACACCAAAAGCACAAACAATGCGTACGAAATATCTGGCACACGCACCTGCCCAAACTGCTTGAACTGCCGGGTGGCGCCCATGCCGGTTTGGTACAGCCAGCGCAGCGACTGGGCAAAATCTTTGGCTTCTTTGTGCAAAACAACCAGCGACTGAATGCTGTGCGTTTTGAACGTGCCGCCGTCCATTAGGTGGTTGAAGGCAACGTCCTCGCCATCGCGCAGGCCTGGGTCAAAACTGACCGCGTCAAAAATAGCGCGCTTATACAAGCCATTGCTGCCAGTGACCGTGGTGCTGTGCGGCGTAACTTTTGGCGTCAGGCCAAAACGCGCATACACGTAGCTGACGTCGCCGTCCGGCACGGCAATGCCGCTGACCGCATCGTGCGTAGCCAGCTGCGCCCGGCAGGTTTGCAGCCAGTGCGCCGGCAAAATAATGTCAGCGTCCACCAAGGCCAGCGTTTTGCCAGCCGCGGCCCGCACGCCCGCAGCCCGGGCCGCACCGCGGCCTTGGTTGGGCACCAGCTGGTGCAATTGAATGACCGGATGCTGCGCGGCCAGTGCGCGCACCGTGTCAGCCGTAGCGTCTTGGGACCCGTCGTCCACCACCACAACCTCAAAATCTTCCAACCCATCCTGCGCCAAAATAGACCGCAGGCAACGAGCAATGGTCCGCTCTTCGTTATACGCAATAACCACAAACGACACGGCCGGACGCCTCGCTGCGCGGCGCGTGTGGGCAACGGGCGGGCTAGTCTTCTGCTGGCTCATACAATCCTCCGGCAGGCGATGGACGCAGCTGGAACGCTTCTTCCACAGCGCGGGCAGCAACCGGCCAGCGGTAGGCACCAAACTTTTGATGCAAAATGGCCAGCGGCTGCATGGAAAGGTCGTTGTCCAGCACTGCCTGCATGCGTTGCGCCAGGCTGACAGGGTTGGGCTGAGCCAGCCAACCATTTTCGCCCTCTACAATAAGGTCGCCAGCCGCGTTATCCTGGTGCGCCGTTGTTACCACTGGCAGGCCACAGGCGTTGGCTTCCACTACCACCAGGCCAAAGCCCTCGCGCGTGGACGGCTGCACCAGCATTTTGGACGATTTCATCAGGCTGTACAGCTCGTTGTGGTCTTCCAGAAAATGCAGGAAGGTGATGTTGGCGTCCAGGCCCAACTCTTTGGCCAGTACTTCCAGCGCCGGGCGTTCCGGGCCGTCGCCAACAATGACGCACAGCACGCCCGGACGAGATTCTTTCAGGTTGGCAACGGCGCGCAGCAGCATGTCCACGTTTTTGTTGGGCAGCAGGCGGCCGACAAAAATTGCATCGCTGTGCAGCTGGTGCGCCGGCAGAGCCAGTATGTTGTCCACGTCTACGCCAAGCGGCACCGTCACAATGGGACGCTTCATGCCCGCGGCGCGCAGCCGTTTGGTCGTGTGGCGCGAGTTGGATATGACCAAGCTGGGCATTTTCATGGCAAGTTTTTCGGTCAATGCACCCACCCGGCCACCCATGCCCAGGTATTGGCTCCAGTACGAAGCGCCCCACACTTCGTGCCACGTAGCGTACAGCGGCCGACGCTTCAGCCAGCACACCAGCCGCATGCTAAACAGCGGAAAAAACGGCATGCTATCCACGTCAACCATATCAAACCGGCGCCACAGCAGCTTGAAGCACGCCGTGGAAAACCACAGCGCCTGCAAAATAGACCGCCGCTCGCCTGCATACAACGCCCGGCGTTTACCAATGGCGTGCAGGCGGACGCCATCAGCAGTCACCAGCGTGCGCGGGCCATCCCACCAACGCATAGTGTAAATATCCACCTGGCGGCCGTCGCGCACCAAATGTTTGGTTAGCTCGTGCAGGCGTTTTTCTTTGCCGCCTTTGTTGTAGGGGTAGATGGCATCGGACACAAATGCCACGCGCTCTACCCGGGGGCGCCACCGCAGCTGCCGGGTGAATTCGCGCAAAATACGCGAGCCGTCGTGCACCGGCCGCAGGCTGGACTCGCCCAGGCGCGGCGCATAGGTAATGGGCGCCGAGTAAATGCCGTAGCCCAGGCGCGCCATTTTGGTGATCATTTCCATTTCAATAGCAAAGCCGGTGGACTGCAGGTGCTGGCGCAGCTGCACAATAACGTCGTGGTGCCAGGCAAAGTAGCCGGTCAGCGTGTCGGTCACATTCACCTTGTACACCGCACGCACCAAAAACGAAAACAGCCAGTTGCCCAAACGGTTGAAACCGGGCATGGCCTGCTTGTTCATGCGGCCGCCCAGGCGCGAGCCCACCACCACCTGGCAAAAGCCGCTGTCCAGCATTTCAATCAGGCGCAACACCTCGCTGGACTTGTACGTGTCGTCGCCGTCCAGCATCACCACATAGTCGGTGTCTTCCGGCACATTGTAAAAGGCGGTGCGAATGGCGTTACCTTTGCCCTTGCGCGGCTCGTGAATAACGGTAGCGCCAGCGCGCGCAGCCACGGCGGTCGTGGCGTCGGTAGAGTTGTTGTCTACCACCAGCACGTGCAGGTCGTAGCCGCGGCGTTTCATCAGCTTGCGCGGAAAGCCGGCAATGACGGCAGCCACGCCAGTTTCTTCGTTGTAGCAAGGGATGACGGCGGTAATTTTCTTGCGGGAGCTGGTGCGCAGGGAAGAAGTATTACTCATGAGTGCGTCCCCACATGTACTTCCTGCCGCATGCCCAGCAGCCTAATGTACACCACAGCCGCGTGCCCCGGCTGCTGCACCGTAAAGCTCACCGTCTGCTGGGCGCGTTGGCCAGCTGCCAGCTGCACATGATGTGGCACAGAACGCTGGGTGATGGTGGGCTCCACCACGTCCACCTCGTACGCATACGTTGCGGTGCGCGCCTGGCGGTTAACCAGCGTAAAAGAAAGGTGCGCCGCCTGGCCGGCCGTGACATGTTTAGGCAGAGTGTTGATGGACGAGAAGTATAGCTCGGTGTAGCGCTCGGGCTGATGCGTAATGGCCTGGCGCACCAGCGGCGTCCGCGCAAACAACACCACCAGCACCAGCAGCAGCACCGCCGCCGGGATAAGTACAAAAAATGGCACGCGTGTTTGCGTGCCCCCCAGCCAATTTGTCAATTGTCGACCACTATTATCGGCCATAGACGCTGCTCTCCATACTCACCCCATACAGTCGCATACTGTATTACAGTTTCACCGTATCATAGGCTGGTAGAAACAACAACGTAGAATATCACAGAGGCGGGCCAGGAAACACACGTATCATCTGTCACGGGCACATATATGGTTCGTTGGCAAAATCACACCATACATATGGTGCATCATACTGCTATGCTTAAGTCATCGGCTTAACAAAAAAGAATGCTGGAAGTTGGTGAAAGTCCAACACTGTGCCGCAACTGTAAACCGCGCCAAAAAGGCCGGCAAGTCAGATACAGCAATCTACCAAACCGTTCCCGAGCAGGAACTGCGGTGTAGTTTTTAGACCGCCAAAAGCCTACCGGAACAAACCAGGCGGGGAACCATGGGGGAGTCACTACAATCTAGCTACGAAGAGGAGGGCGCGTACCGGCCAGACTTGTACGCCGCGCTTTTGTTTGCGCGTAGCGAGCAGCCGGCCGAGGCCATCCGCGAGTTTGTCCGCACGCAGGAAATGACGCACATTGCCGAGGGCATCGAGCTAAAGCAGCTAAACGTGCGCTACCTGGAATGTGATGGGGACCGCGTGCTGGGCTTTGGCAACCAGGACATAGAGGAAATGGCCGTGGCCGGATACGACGACGCCCAGGCGCGGGTAAGCGCCGGCGAGGCAGCTGCCCAGCCGCTGGTGCAGCGCCGGGCGCACGACATTACCATTGCCCAAGCCGTCAAGCAGTTGGCTATCACCGGCGAGTACGGCCAAACCCTGCTGGCCATTTCGCCCTATGCCGAAGAACTGCCGGACGACGAAGCCGCCGCAGCCCTGGGCCACTGGCCGCGGTATCGCCGGTCGTTTATGTGGCTGTACCGGAAAGTGGAAGGACGCGTAGAGTGCACGGACATTACCATTGACCAAAGCCAGGTGAGCACCTACCGCGCGCTGCTGCAGCACCTGGGCACCGACACGCCGCCGGACATTACCAGCCACGATCTGCCCGGCCACCTGGCCACGGTAGGCATGCTGGCCACCGACGACGAGCGCCTGGACGCTGCCAAAAACGTCCGGCGTGCCTACTACCAGCTGCAACCCGGCCAAGCAGAAACAGCTGCAGACAACGAAGAGCAGGAAGCGCTGGAATTTTTGCAGACATACGCCTACCGTCACCTCAGCCTGCTGGTAGATGTGCACGAAGCCGTGGGAGCCACGCTGCAATCGCCGGAAGGCGAGCTGCACTCGCTGGTACGCCTCAGTGCCGACATCGCCCTGCGCGACCTAACCTGCCTGGACGACGACGAGCGCCGCCAACTGTCCGGCTTGCTTGCCGGCAACCTGCCCGCCAGCGACCAGCTGGACGCCTGCATAACGCTCATTCGCGCGCAGCGCTACGGCATTTGGCAAGCCATGAACAGCCTGCTAAAGGGCGAGGCACCGCTGGAAGTCCCAGCCAACACCGAGCGCCCATTCATATATATAGACACCGAGCACGAGGCCGACATCCAGCGCCGCCTGCAGTTCCTGTACGCCAACACCAACCAAGCCGCGGACGACCACCTAACCATGCCCGGCTGCGCCGGCGGCACCAGCTTTTTGAAGCGCGACCAGCGCGACGTCCAAAACAGCATCTTTGGCGAAGACTCGGAAGACAGCGAAAGCCAGCAGCTGCCCAGCCGCATCCGCTGCATCAAGTGCCACCAGTACTCCCCGCGCGAACAAGTAGTAGGCAAAAACGACTGGCACTGCCCCAAATGCCAATACCAGGTAGACATTTGCACCGGCGCGGTCCTGCATGAAAGCGTCAACAAAGAACCCGCCGCGCCCGACCCGCCGCGCCCCGCCGCCCGCACCGTCCTATCCTTCTGTCGCGCCGAAGCCCCCGAGGCCGAACCCCAGGCGGCCTAAGGCACACTGCTGGCCCGCAGCCAGACATTGAAAATTTAAAGTTTTATAGTAAAATATGCCTATCCCCGTTCGATTCAACGGAAAGGAAGTACATCCCTTGGCACTCAAGCCCTTTGCGGGCGACGCACTCGCCCTGGGCGACATCGAAGACATCGTGAAGGCCGGCAGCGCCGACGAAGTAGCCGCCGTGCTGCAGAGCGCCGGGCTGGAAGCCATGGCCGACCAAGGCGCGGCAGTTCTGAAGGCCAGCAGCGCGTACGCGCGGCTGTCGCCGGACGAAGCGAAGCTGTGGGGGCGGTTCTTCACCACCCAGACGCTCATCGCCAGCTACGCCAACCCGGACCTTCCGCCGGAAGGCATCGCCATCCTGGTCAAGGCCAACACCCTCCAGTCGTTCACGCGCATCGAGGCCTGGCAAGACCCGGTCAGCCGCGAGCTCCTGGTGGTGGGCGTGGTCGGTGAAGGCCACCGCGTGGTCCGTTTCAAGATCCTGCAGTGGCACCCGGGCAACCGCGTGACCGAGCTGGACGATCTGCGCGAACAGGCCAAGCGCCAGGACCGCAAGCAGAAAAGGCGGTTTCGCCCGTTCCAGTCCAAGGCAACCAGAAGGCCCGCGCTTCGGCCGGTGGCCATCTGCCTGGGGCTGACGATCATGATGGCCGTGCTGCTGGTCAGCGGACTGCCGTGGTGGGTTTACCTGCTGGCAATTCTGCCGATCGCCGCCGGCGCATCATTCGTCCGCGACACGCGAACCATGAACGGCCAGCGCATCATGATGTCGCTGCTGTCGGCGCTGGGCGTGATGTCGGCCGTGACGTCCGTGGTGAACTTCGTTCAGTGGAACACCATGGACCACACCACGGACACCGTCATCTGCAGGGCTTACCAGGCCGACCACCAGTGGGGCGCGGAAGGTAGAGCGTACAAGATCATGACGCCGGCGGGCAAGTTCACACTCGACCCCGGCTGGTACCTGAACGCCTACTACCCCCAACCGTCCGCGGCCGTCAAGGTGCTGCACACCAACATGTCCGTGCATATCACCTGGCACGGCCACGTCAGCAGCAGCCCCAGCAACGGTGCGGCAGCCCCGTACGCCACCCGAATCGATCTGAGCCCCGCGGCTCATGGAACCTGCGGCTGAGCCTGCCGGTTCCGGGGACGGGCGCCTGATCAGAAGTCTGAAGCAACCGCTTCAACTCCTGCTCTGTGCGCCCGATCACCCCATGATATACACGTCAAATCATTTGTAAAATAACTCAAAAAATACTATAATATACGCGTCCCGTTCGACTTTTCGATTCGAGAGGATGTACCAAGGCGCCATGAGTTTCAAACCGTTCGGAAGGGAAGGCGAAGTGATCGCCTCCGCCCCCGACATCGCCGACGCGCAGGACCCGGCACGGGCCCGCGCACAGCTGCGAGCCGCTGGCTTCAGCCACCTGGCCACCCGCAGCGCCGAGCTGCTGACGGCCCGTCGCATGTACACGTACATGGACCCCAAAGAGCGCGAGCTCTGGGAGCGGTTCTTCACCCACTGCTACTCAACCGAGGCCTACGACGGCGACCTCCCCCCGGAGGTTCCGCCCACCGCCGCCACCGCTCGCCGGCTGGAAGTCTTCGACGACATCCAGGTCTGGCAGGACCCCCGCAGCACCACGCACGAGTGCCTGCTCGTCGGCCTGGTGCATACCAACAGCAGCAGCCGCGCTTTCAAAATCGCTCAGTGGAGCGACAACGACAGCGACGTCCTGACCGACGTGCGCACCCTGCGCAAGCGGGCCCGGCGCACGGACGGCAAGAGCATCATCGGCAAGCTGACGGCCGACGGCGGCGACACGCTCATCGCCATTCTGGCCGTCATCGGCTTCGGCACCTTCGTGGGCGTCATGCTGGCCTTCAGCTGGTGGGGAGTGCTGCTGGTCGCCGGCGGGGTCATGGGAGTTGTCGCCATGCTCTGCCTCATCGGCGAAGCGGAAAGCGCTGCCGGCTGGATAGGGCTGACCGCACTGGTAAGCATGGCCGCCGGCCTGCTGGGTGTTGCCATCGCCGGCTTCACGCAAAGCACCAAAGACGTGGCCGTGTGCCAGGTCTACCAGAGCTACGACGCATGGAAGATCCGTACCCCCACCACTGGGTACGACCTGCGGCCCGGCTGGTACTTCGGGAAGCACTACCCCGACAGCGAAAGCGCAGCCAAGGTCCTCATGCCCTACGTCGGCCACACCATCCGCGTCACGGCCAACAGCCTGGGCGACCCGGACATCACCAAGGTCACCACGGCCAAGACGGTCCAGCCCGGCTGCGGCGCCTGACAAGTCAACGGTGACGCGCGGCGGCGTGAATGGCAACAAGTGCAGGAAGCATCCGCTTCCACCAAAGCACCTGCCATTCACGCCCCGCCTCACCCCAAGAAACATTACGCACAATTTATACCAAGTAAAACCGCCCGGGTACATTCCCGGGCGGTTTCGTGTCTACAGCCAGTTAGGCTACTTTTTCTTTTTGGAAGACGTTGTTTCTTCGGTTTCAACCGGTGCGAACAGCAAGCCGTATAGGTTGAAGCCAATGATCGAGCCCAAGATTGGCCCCAGCACATACGTGCCCCACACCCACGAACGCGCGCCAAAGGCAACCGCCGGGTTCAAGAAACCGGCGCTGGCTGCCGACGCCACAATAACGCCCAGCGTCAAGCCGGCACCCACTGCCGCAGCAGCCTTGGTTTCGCCAAACTTTTTGTACACAGCAGCTGCCCAGGCCAGGCTGAACACAAAGGTACCCACAGCTTCGGCTGCCAGCACGTGTCCCTCAAAGTGGCCGCTGTTTTTCCAGTGCTGCCCAATAAAATACGTGTACAGCAGGTAGGCCGCGCCGCCGCCCAAAACCTGTGCCGCCACATACACCACGGCCGGCAGTGTTTTGATACGCCGCGCCGACCACAGGCCAATAGTAATGGCCGGGTTGAACTGCGCGCCAGACACGTTGCCAAACACCAGTGTCATAACTGCAATGGTTAGGCCTGCGGCAATCGCCACAAAGTAGGGGATGCCAATGGTGGACTTACTCACCCCAAGCACTGCAAGCGTCAGCGCTCCCGTCCCCAAAAACTCCGCCACAATCATGGCGATTTTTTTTCTTCCGAACATACGAACCCTCCGTCGTTATAGGTTATTACCTATAGCATATCGTGTTCATCCAAAAAAGCAAGCAGCGGCGCTCAATTCGACTGGGGTCCCGTTCAGGCGAAGACGGCAAGGCCGGGGTAGGCGTGTGCAGGGTCGGCGCCAGCCACCAGCTGGCCGCTCACCTGCAGTGCGTCATCCAAAAATGCCAGGTACAAGCGCTGACGTTCTTCGGCCGTACCGGCCAGGTCTCGCGCCAGGCGGGCGGCAAATGCTGCCGAGTAGGCAAAGGCTTCGCGGCCGGTCTGGGCTATCAGGGCGTTTTTGGCCAAGCCCTGACCCTCGGGCGGGAAGTAGACACCGCTGGCATGGTGGCCGTGTGTTTCTTGGTCGCTGGGGTCATCCTGCAGTAGAGAGAAGTTGTGCGGCACGCGCTCTTGCAGCCGGGCCTCGTGCGCGCTGGCGGTCCATTCACCATAGAATCCTTCGACCAGCAGACGCTGCTTGCGCTGCTCGTTTTCTTCCAGCAGCTGCTGGTCCTCGGCGCGCAGCGGGTTCAGCACCTGAATGGTTTCGAACATGGTAGGCACATCAAAGCCACGTGACACCGACTGTTCCACCATGGCACTGGCGCCGCAGGCACGATGGCCCGCATCTTCGTACCCCATGCCGTCCAGCACGGCTTCTATTTTGTTGTAGGCGTCCTCAAACGAGTGGGCGCCCCGTACCACTTCCGCGCCGGCAGCCACGGCCGCTTTAGTGCTGGCCAGATACGTGCCGCCGGGCAGCTGGGAAATAACGCGGGCTTCCAGCAGCTCTGGGTCGTCATGATTCATGCTGGCCAGGCGCAGCGTGCGGCGCTCGTCAATGCAATCGGCTGCGTTGGTAATGGTGAGCGGGCGCGTATTTTCCGCCAGGGCATGCGCAAACTCGGCTTGCTCGGCCGGGGTTGTCAGCTCGTGGCCAACGCCAATTTTACCGGTCGCCCATGCAATGTGCGCAATAAGCCGCGGGTCTGTTACCACTTCTAATCCTCCTGGAGTTGCTTCTCCTGTCATATATATTGTCCTTGTTTTCTACTAAGTTTACATAATATGCCCACGTACCGTAATTTTGCAAGCGTTGATACCCGAAGAAATTTGGCATAAAAAAACGCCAGCAGGCGGGCAAGGTATTTCTCGAGAGGCTGCCGGCAGTTTTGTGTTGCGATCGCAGGTGCGCGATACGGCTTTTCACAAAACTGCCAGGCAGCCTCTCGGCGCAGCCGGCGGAGCTTCCTAGAAGTTCACGCGCGGCGGCGGCTTTTGGCGGACGTCTAGGCCCAGGCCCACAGCTGCGCGTAGCGTTCGAACGCCAGGCGCTGCATCAGCCCCAGTGCGCCGGTTTCGTCGAACGGCAGGTGTAGTTCTTCCCGGCCGGCGGTGGAGACGCAGACGTACCGCTCTCCGCTGTAGATGCTGACCTCGAGTTGGCCCAGGCGGTAGATGCGGGCCAGTGTGTCGTCCTCTTCGGCACACACGGTGCGGATCCGCTCGGGCACCAGGGCGGGCGCAATAGCGCACAGCAGGTGCTGAACTGTATTCAGCAGGTCGGCCTGGTCTGGGGCGGCATCCACCATGCGGCCGAGGTTGGCCACTTCTTCGCGCAGCTCCCGGATAGTCTGGTCGGCGCGCGTGCGTTCCTTCTGAAAGCCCTTGATCATCTCCGCCTGGCTCGCATTGGCGCGCTCGAAGCCGTCCAAGCTTCTCGCGGCGTCGGCCAGCTGTCGCTTGCTGTTTTCAGCCTGGTCGGCAAGCCGATCACATGCGCTTTCCAGCGCCGCGATGCCGGCCTCCAGGCACTTCTCCAGCCAGCGCGTGTTCTCGTCCTCCCCGTCGGCTATGAGCGAGCGGCGCAGCAGCGGCACCAGCTCCCTTATCAGCAGGTTCCGCAGGACGTCCGGCTCGCCGTCGCCGCTTCCATCTCGCACCTGGCCGATCTTTGCCAGGATCGCCTTCAGCTTGTCGCTGTGGTCGCGGTAATGCTCGGGGATGGACTGCGGCTGGGCGGTGGCATCGGTGACGGGACGCTCTTCCATGGTCTTTGGTTCCTTCCGTTTGGGAATGCATGGTCTTGTTGGAACTTGACGAACATTCGGGCGTGCTTTGGGCACCGAACGGCAAAATTATATCATATTTCTTTGCATACGCTACTATCCAGTCCACAATTGTGGTATCATTGCCACACCGTTGCGCTATATGTGACATAAATCGTGTCGCCGCAGGCACCGGCCTTGTTAGTATGACCACTAGGAGCCTCCACACATGTCCGAATCCCTGCCCATCAGTAAAATCAACGAAGAAATTGCACAGCGCGAAGTGTGGGGAATCGATGCGCCCAGTACCGACGAACGCTGGCGCGACAAAGTGGGGCCGCGCTACCCAGAGCTTATTGCCAGTTTGCTGCAACGCGCAGCGGTCATCCGCCGCGTTGGGGAAATGGACCGCGGCGAGGCCTACATGGCTGGCGCCATTGACGCGCTGGCGTACTTCGCCATCCTGAACAGCCTGGACCAGGGCGAACGCGACGACTTTATACAAGACATGCAAACACGTTTCGGCGAAATACCGCCCGCCCAGGAAGCCGTGCCGCCCGATACGCCCGAGCTGAACGTTGGCTGACGTTCGGGCAAGCGCACGGAACATACTTTGATAATTATCGCCACATGCGCGTGATATATGTCGCATAAAACATACTCGCCACCTCTTATAGTGAAAATTATGAGTACGCACATACCCAATCCCAGCGTGCCGCTCGTAACCGCCTGGCTGCACGCCATGGAACCGGGCTACCTGCAAACCGAAGGATGGCAGGCCGCCAGCCAGCATTTTGCGGGCATCATCGCAGCCGCACGAGAATATGGGCAGGAGCACTTCAGTGATCAGCCGGAGCGGCAGGAAGCTTTTTTTGACGGCGTTGCCTTGGCCCTTGCGGCGCTTGGACATTTTGCAGACATTAACCAGCTAACCGCGCTGCTTGCGGCTGAGGTAACGCCGGCTGAAACGAGGGAACTTATGATTATTCAACCCAAACAATAGCAATGCTGGGCGAAGCCCAGACAAAATGGGGTGGCAGTCGGCGGGGCAGCACCCGGCTTTTTCCCGCAGCGGCCAAAGGCCGTGAGGACAAAAAGTTGGGGCAAGCCGGCTGACAGGACCCCAGTCGAATTTGATTTCATTTTGTCTGGGCTGCGCCCAGGAATGCGGGCTGCCTACTGCGAGCGGCGTTGGTGGCGGCGGCGCAGGCGGGCAACTTCCAGGCGGACGGCGTGGCGGTCTACCAGGCTTTGGGCCTTGTCTAGTTCCACCTGGTTTTTGGCGTCTTTGCGCAGAGCCAGGGCGGTGTCGTGTGCTTTTTGCGCTTCGGCTTCGTTGATCTCATCGCCATGCGTGGCTTCGTCCACCAGCACGCGGGCACCGTCCTTAGTCACTTCCAGCACGCCGCCATACGTGGCGTAATGCTCCAGGTGGTAATCCGGGTCGCTGGCATTACGGCGGATGACAATAACGCCGGGCACCAGCAGTGCCAGCAGCGGTTCGTGGTGGGGCAGCACCGTAATTTCGCCGGCAGCCGTGGGCAGCACGATAGAATGCGCAGCTGCGCGGAATTTCACGCCATCCAACGATACCAGTTCAAAATTCATACGCGTTTTGTCCTTTCAGCCCCGCGGCCTATTTTACCGCCGAGATATCGCCCTTCAGGTAGAAAGCAGACTCGGGTTTATCGTCGTGCTTGCCATCCAAAATCTCGCGGAAGCCCTTGATGGTTTCTTTCAGCGGCACGTACTGGCCGGGGTTGTTGGTGAACTTCTCGGCCACAAAGAACGGCTGGCTAAGGAACCGTTGAATGCGCCGGGCGCGCTTCACGGTTTGCTTGTCTTCGTCGCTTAGTTCTTCCATGCCCAGGATGGCGATGATGTCTTGCAGGTCTTTGTAGCGCTGCAGGATGCGCTGCACTTCGCGGGCCACGGCGTAGTGTTCTTCGCCAACAATTTCCGGGTCCAAAATAGTCGAGTTAGAGTCCAGCGGGTCAACAGCCGGGTAAATGCCAATGTCGGTCAGCGCGCGGTTCAACACAATGGTCGAGTCCAGGTGGCTGAAGGTGGTAGCTGGTGCCGGGTCGGTCAAGTCGTCGGCCGGCACGTACACGGCCTGGATGGACGTGATGGAACCGTTCTTGGTGCTGGTGATGCGCTCTTGCAGGGCACCCATTTCCTGCTGCAGGTTGGGCTGGTAGCCCACGGCAGAGGGCAGGCGGCCCAGCAGGGCGGACACTTCGCTTCCGGCCTGGGTGAAACGGAAAATGTTGTCAATGAATAGCAGGATGTCCTTGCCTTGGTCGCGGAAACCTTCGGCAATAGTCAGGGCGCTGAGGCCCACGCGCAAACGTGCGCCCGGCGGCTCGTTCATCTGGCCAAAGACCAGGCTGGTGTTCTTCAGTACGTCGGCTTCTTTCATTTCTTCGTACAGGTCGTTACCCTCGCGGGTGCGCTCGCCCACGCCGGCAAACACCGAGTAACCGCTGTGGAACTTGGCAATGTTGTTGATAAGCTCCTGGATCAGCACAGTTTTGCCCACGCCAGCGCCGCCAAACAAGCCCACCTTACCACCCTTTACAATGGGACAAATGAGGTCGATGACCTTGATGCCGGTTTCCAAAATTTCCACCGAGCCGGCCTGGTCTTCCAACGCCGGCGGGTTTTTGTGAATAGGCGCAACCGTTTTGAACGATCCGCCTTCCACGCCGTCAATGGGCTGGCCCACCACGTTGAACATCCGGCCCAGGGTTGCATCACCCACGGGCACAGAAATGGGCGCGCCCGTGTCTTCCACGTCGTCGCCGCGCTTCAGGCCGTCGGTGCTGGCCAGGGCAATGGTGCGCACGACGTCTTCGCTCAGGTGCTGCGCCACCTCCAGCAGCAGGTCCTGCCCGCCCGGGCGTTGTACTTTCAGTGCGGTGTTGATGGGCGGCAGGGCACGGCCGCTAAACTCTACGTCTACCACCACGCCTACCACCTGGACAATCTGCCCCAGGCCGCTCTTTGTTTTCTTGTCTTTGGTTGCTGTACTCATCATTGTTCTCCGTTGTTCATCATATCATTATGGGATTGCTCTGGGCGAAGGCAAATCCGGTCGCCGCCGGATACTGCCAGCTGCTGGGCGGCTTTGTACATGTGCCTGGGGATGGCAGGATGCGTGACAGCTATCTCTATGTCAACCGCAACGTACGGCCGGCCGTCATTGTTCAGACGCAGCAAGCCAAACTCGCCTGGGTCCATGCCGTTCACGTCAGCCCAGTCGGCATCGGTGGGCACGTATTCGTGTATGCACTGGCCGTCGGCGTATGTGCAGTCGCCCTCGCGGCAGCCAACCAGTTCGCGCAAAACCATTACTTCATGGCCTCCGCGCCACCGCTAATCTCGGCTAGTTCCTGAGTGATGGCAGCCTGGCGAGCGGTGTTGTACTCTAGCGTCAGGTCGTCAATAAGGTCGGTGGCGTTGTCGGTGGCGTTCTGCATGGCAATCATGCGCATGGAGTGCTCGCTGGCAATGGCATCCAAAAGCGCCTGATAAATTTGCGCTTCCAGCAAACGCAGTGCAGCAGAGCGCAGCAGCGCCTCGGCCGAGGGTTCAATCTCGGCAAACTCCAGCTCTTCCGCGTCTTCCACTTCATCAAAGCCGGCGGGCAGCAGGCGCTGCACCTGCACGGTTTGTTTGATGGTTGAAGAAAACTTGGTGTACAGCAGGTCCACAGCGTCAATCTCGCCGCCGGCAAACAGGCCCACCACCGACGTCAATAGCGGCCGCATGCTGTCGGCGCTGGGGTGATCGGGCAGGTCTTGGTACACGGCCTCCACGTCCAGGCCGGCAATGCGGCTGGCCGCGTTCGCCACCTGGCGGCCAACGCAGATGACAGACGTTTTGACATTGCGGGCGCGGTCGGCCTGCAGCTCGGTGATCATTTGGCGAATAATGTTGGCGTTGTAGGCGCCGGCCAGTGTGCGGTCGCTGGCCACCACAATCAGCAGCCGGCGTTTAACCGGGCGCGGGGTGAACAGGCGGAACTCGCTGTCGTCGGCAGCCAGCTTGCGCAGACGCGTCAGGATCACGCGCGCCAGCAGAGCGTACTCGCGCGGCTTGTCCACTGCTTCCTGCGCACGGCGCAGCTTGCTGGCGGCCACCATTTGCATGGCCCGCGTTATCTGCTTGGTATTCTTAATAGAATCCCGCCGCCGCTTAATCTGCTGCCGTGACGCCATATGCTATCCTTCTACTCCTTGGCCTTTGCGGTTTTTTTTGGGGGCGGCAAAGGTGTGGGCTACTTTTTCGGCAGCGGCCAGGACGGTTTTTTGGATGTCTTCGGTGGGTTTATCGCCTTTGTTCAGGGCCTTCATGACGTCTTTGTGCTTGTCTTCCAGCAGGGTGATGAGGTCGGCCTGGGCGTCTTTCATTTTGGGTGTGGGCACAGCGTCAAACGGGCCTTTGGTGGCGGCCATGAGGCTAACAACTTGCTCGGCAATGCTCAGCGGACTGTACTGCTTTTGCTTCAGAAGTTCGGTCAGGCTTTGGCCGCGCTCGATGGTTTTCTTGGTGTCTTCGTCCAGGTCGCTGCTGAACTGGGCAAAGCTGGCCAGCTCGCGGAACTGCGCCAGGTCCAGCTTCAGGGAACCAGCCACGCTCTTCACGGCCTTGGTTTGGGCGGAGCCACCCACGCGCGACACGCTCAAGCCCACGGAAATGGCCGGGCGAATCCCCTGGTAGAATAGGTTGGTCTCCAGGAAAATCTGGCCGTCGGTGATAGAAATGACGTTGGTGGGAATGTAGGCGGAAATGTCGCCGGCCTGCGTTTCAATGATGGGCAAGGCGGTGAGCGAGCCGGCGCCCAACTCGTCGTTCAGCTTGGCAGCGCGCTCCAGCAAGCGGGAGTGCAGGTAGAAAACATCGCCCGGGTAGGCTTCGCGGCCCGGCGGGCGGCGCAGCAGCAGGGACATTTGGCGGTAGGCCACGGCGTGTTTGGATAGGTCGTCGTAAATAATCAGGGCATGCTGGGCGTTGTCGCGGAAATACTCGCCCATGGCGCAGCCCGCGTAGGGCGCCAGGTACAAAAGCGGCGCCGGGTCAGCCGGGCTGGTGGCCACAATGATAGTCTGGTCCATGACGCCTTCGCGCTTTAGGCGCTCAACAAGCGTGGCAATTTTGGACAGCTTCTGGCCCACCGCAACGTACACGTTGATGACGCCGGTTTGCTGCTTGGCCTGGTTGATCATGGTGTCGATGGCAATGGCGGTTTTGCCGGTTTGGCGGTCGCCAATAATCAGCTCGCGCTGGCCGCGGCCAATGGGAATCATAGCGTCAATGGCCATAATGCCGGTCATCAGCGGTTCGTGCACGCTTTTGCGGTCCATGACGCCAGGCGCGCGGCGCTCCAGGGCAGTGTGCTGCTTGGCCTTGATGGGGCCTTTGCCGTCCAGCGGCCGGCCAAGCGGGTCAACCACGCGGCCAACCAGCTCCGGGCCGACTGGCACTTCCAGCACGTGGCCGGTCATAGTTACCTTGGCACCGGCGATGATCTTGCTGTCGTCGCCCAAAATCACGGCACCAATTTCGTCTTCCAGCAGGTTCAACGCAAAAGCGGTCACCGTGCTGCCGTCGGTAGCCTCAATGTCCAGCACTTCGTTGTAGCCCGCGCCGCGCAAGCCGTAAATCCAGGCCACGCCGTCACCCACGCGTGTAACAATGCCGGCGTCTTGCAGGCCTTTGGTGGTACGCAGACGCTGGATGGCGTCGCGGAGTTCGGTTGATAAATCTTGAATTGCTAAATCGCTCATATATATTATGTCCGTTTCTTCTGCTTGATTCCCTTTAGGCCACTCCCTGGAGTTGTTTTAATTGTGAGCGTATGCTCGCGTCCATGACGGCGTCGGCGGTGCGGGCAATGAAGCCGCCCAACAGGTCGGCGTCAACTACCTCGGCTACTTCGACGCGCCGGGCATTGGTGCGCTGGCCAATCTCGCGGCCAAGCGCCTCGCGCAGGCTTTCGCTCAGCGGACGGGCCGTGGTAACCGTTACCAGCAGCTGGCCGTCCTGCGCGTATAGCTCGCGGGCGATGTCGTTCACAATCAAATCCACCTCTTCCACGCGGTTCTGCTCCACCAAGTACGCAGCCAGCACCTGCACCCAGTGCTTGTGCTGTTTGGGCTGGGCTAGCATGTTGGCGGCAATGGCGCGGGCAATTACGCGGCGGGAGAGTTTACTATTCATGGTCGGCTTTCGCGTCCTCCTGCATGGCAGTTTTTATCAGGTGGGCGTCTTTGCGGTCGTCCAGTTTTTCGCCAATGATGTGCTCGGTGGCGGCGGCAACCAGTTTGACCGTCTCGGCCTTCAGCGCTTGGCGAGCTTTGGCAATGTCGGTCTCCAGCTGCTCACGCGCGTCTTGCACAATCTGGTCGGCGCGCAGCTTGGCCTTGTCTTCTGCCTGGGCGACCATGACGGCAGCTTCCTGGTGGCTGCGGGACAGCAGCTCGTCCGCGTCTTTGCGGGCCTGGGCCAGCAGCTCGTCGGCTTTGGCCTCGGCGCGCTCCAGGGCTTCCTGAGATTCCTTGGCTTCTTGCAGGCCGGCTTCAATTTGATCGCGCCGGTCGTCAATGGCCTTGATAAGCGCAGGGTATACAAACTTTGCCAGCACGCCAACCAGAATCAGAAAGGCAACCGCTTGCTCGACAAGTAGCTTCCAATTGATACCCAGAGCTTCAAACAGCCCTGGCGAATTTGTACTGGCGATGATCACATCGTGCATGCAGGACAACTCCCGTTACTTACTTCAAGAACTTAATAATGAGGGCGACCACCAGGCCGATGATAGCCAGGGCGTCGATGAACGACATGGCCAGAATCATCAGGGTGCGGATCTTGCCAATTGCCTCGGGGTTGCGGCCGGCAGCTTGCATAGCGCCCAGGCCTACCAGGCCCAAGCCAACGCCACAAAACCCAGCGCCAATTGCGTAGGTCAAACCAAATGCCAATGCTTCCATTATGAATTACTCCTTATTTTTAAGCTATTACTATACCATCTTTTATGCAGGGACACTACGGCGCTCCTTGCTGGCAGGCGCCGCCTCCGGCTCGGACGGGGATGGCGCGCCATGCGCGTCGTCGGCCGATGGCAGCCCTAACGAAATAAAAGCAATGGTCAACATAAAGAACACGTACGCCTGCACCGCGCCCACAAACAATTCCAGCACGTAGAAAACAGGCAGAGCCAGGCCGGCGGCGTAGCTGGTGAGGAAGGCAATGACGCTCAGCAGCACCTCGCCGCCAAACACGTTACCAAAAATACGCAGGCCCAGGGCGGCGGTACGCGAGAACTCGGCAATCAGCTCCAGAAAGCCTTCAAACGCATGCAGCGGATCTTTGAACGGGTTGCCCAGGTAGCGGCGCGCGTTGCCAAAGAAACCGCGGCGCTTGATGGCCCATAGCTGCACCGTGCTCATGGAAATAACGGCCAGGGCAAACGTGGTGTTAAGGTCGGCCGCCTGGCCGCGCAACAACGGGTGATGATGATAGGTAATGGACCCGACTACCGGCAGCAGCCCCAGCCAGTTGTTCACCAGGAAAAACAGCATGAGGGTGACGGCCAGGGGCAAGACCTTTTTGGCGACTGTTTTGTCGCCGACCACTTCCACCGTGGTGTCGTATAAGTTCTCGAACAGCCACAGCACGGCGTGTGCAAAGCGGTTGCGCGAACCGCGCCGAATAGCCCGCACGGTCAAAAGCAGCAGCGTCACCACAATCAGCACGCCAATGCTACCCAGCACCTGCGCGTTGGTGATAACAAGCGGGCCAACATGAAACAGTTGCTCTGGCGCAATGCTAATTTCCGGCGCAGCCGAGGCAAAAAACATGCTCATGAGTCTTCCTCCCGCAGCACAGCATCCAGCTGGCGCTTGATAAGCACACCGGCCAGCACAAAGCCCGCCACCGTGCCCAGCAGCGTCAGCCACGGCTTGCTGTCCAGCGTCCGGTCGGCAACAATGCCCAAAACCGCGCCAATGGTTACCGGCACAGCAATGCGCCACGTGGTGTCCAAAAATTGCACAGCAATGTCACCGACGGTCAAGTCGGCTTTACCAAGAGAAGATCTAGTCGTCGGGTGTGCGGCGGCCTTTTTCATTTCTTCTTTACTGTACCAGATGAGCGCCTCTGACGCAATCACGAAATGATAACGGTTTCCGGGGGCGCTTTGCTTCGACCGGTCTGCCGGCCGACCTTGTCCCGTAACAAAATGCACGCGCAAAAACAGCCAAACATCATGGTATAATGTTGACATGAAAGACGCTCCCGCCGTAACCATTTATAGCGCAGCCTGGTGTGCCTTTTGCCATGCAGCCAAAGACTACCTGGACAAGCTGGGCGTGGCCTTCACCGACAAAGACATCGAGTCCAGCCCAGACCTAGCCCGCGAGGCTGTTGAAAAATCCGGCCAGACAGGCATTCCGGTACTGGACATTGGCGGCACCATCATCATTGGCTTTGATCGCCCCAAAATTGATCAAGCCTTGCGGGACAAAAAGCTCGTCTCCTAAAAGAACCCCGGGGACAGACCACACATGAGCGAAACGCTTCCGCAGGCCATCAGCTTCGCCGATTACATAGCCACCAACCAGCAAGCCGACGCCGCGCCACCAGACTTCCACGAGCTCCGCACCGCACGCAGCAACGTTCTTATTCGCGAGCGCGGCGCGTTTTTATTGCAGTGCAACCTGTACAGCATGCGCCGGCACCAGCAGCAGCCCGTCTTGTACAGCGAGCCCGACCACCTAAAGCCCAAGCTCCAGGCCAGCCACACCATGAGCCCGGTTGGGCCGTCCAATGACATTGGCGGCCAGCATGGTTTCCCGCGCTGGGCCGACTACCACGCCTTCCCGCAGCCGCACAAACGGCACGATGTCCGCCGCCTCAGTCTGCAGGCCAAGCGCCCGGACATGGGGCCGGGCCTTGTCAAAGTTGTCGAGCTGCACCCCACCGCGCTGTTTATTCGCAGCGAGTTTACCAACAACGCAGACACACCGCTGACAACCAGCCTAGGCGAACACCTGTACTTCACGCTGCCGTTTGAAACCATGTCCGGCCTGCTGGTTGACCACCGGCCGGTTGACGAAGCGCTGGAGCGGCGCGGCGCCCTGGACGATCTTATGCAAGGCCGCCCCGTATTCTGGCCGCAAGGCGGCAAGCAAAGCAGCATAGACTTTCCCGACGGCCGCATCGTCACCCTGCGGGCTGGCGCCAGTGTCCGCCAGTTCGAGCACGACAACAGCACCAAGTTTGCCACAGTGGGGGCTGCAGCCGTGGGCCTGCTGCTGTGGCATCGTGTGGGCAGCGAGTCTATTTGTTTTGAGCCCACCGTCGGCCTGCAAGACCCGGCCCGCGACCCCGCCGACCAGCCGCCCCAGTCCCAGCTCACCCTTCCGCCCCACGCCAGCATTTACCTCACAACAACCGTCGGCCTGGAATAACCAAAAGACTATCCGCGCACGAAACTTCCTGGGTTTTGCTACTATATATATGACATGGCTTTTGAGGAATTCAAGACAAAAGACGCCGTTGTGCTGGTTTACACCGGCGACAGCAAAGGCAAAACCAGCGCTGGCTTGGGGCTGATGGTGCGCGCGCTGGGCAACCGCTGGAACGTGGCGTTTATACAGTTCATAAAGTACTGGGGCGTAGGCGAACACGTGTTCATCCGCGACATCATGCCTTTGTTCAAAGACCAGCTGCACTTTTATAAAGGCGGCCGTGGGTTCTTTGCCGCCGGCAATTTGAGCGCCGAGCACGTCACCGAGGAACAGCACCGCGCCGCCGCCCAGGAAACGTACAACGAAGCGCTGCGCTGCGCCACCAGCGGCAACTTCGACCTCGTCATTTGCGACGAAATTAACAACGCCGTGCACGACGGCCTGCTAACCATCCAGCAGCTGCAAAAGCTTATCACCACGCGGGCTGCCGCCACCAGTCTGTGTCTGACCGGGCGCAACTTTCCGGAGAACTTGCTGGCGCAGGTAGACATTGCCACCGACATGCACAAAATAAAACACCACTTTGACGAGCAGTTCCTGGCCAACAAAGGCATCGACTTTTAGGCGCGCCGTTCTTCGGCACACATTGTTGACAGCAAAAAGCTTGTGTTTTTACACTGGCAGTGGGAGCGTTTTCGCACCCACCCATCAACATGTGTAATAAAAGGAGATTCACCATATGGCAAACATCATTCGCTGGAACGACCCCTTTGCCGGGCTAACCAGCCTGCACAGCCAGCTGGACGATATGTTTAACGCTGCATTCGCCAGCCTGCCCGCCGCTGCTGGCCGCGGCGTGCCCAGCATGGACGTCTATACCGAAAACGACAAAAATCTGGTGGCAGAAGTGCAGGCGCCCGGCTTTTCCAAAGACGACATTTCCGTACATGTCCACAACGGCATTCTGGAAATTGTTGGCGAAAAGCACGAAACAGAATCAGACAAGAACACCAAGCGCAACTACATGGTGCGCGAAAGCCACGCCAGTTTTTACCGCAGCATAGCCTTGCCAAAAAACGCGGACGCGGACAGCATTGTGGCCGACTTTGACAATGGCGTCCTAAAAGTGACCGTGCCATTCAAGGAACTGCCGGCGCCGAAAAAAGTCACCATTTCGTCCGGCAAGTCCGCCAAAAAATAAGGCATGCGCGGCGGGTTTACCCGCGCGGCGCAGCTTTGATTGATTATTTCATACTATTTGCTATACTTTGCAAATGGAAGAAGTCCAGTACACTCTGGAAGATGTATGGCAGGCCAACGAAACGCTGGCCGAGATACATGCCCGGCAGCAGGAATCGGCCCCGCCCAACTTTGACCTTGTCCGCCAGTTTTCCCAGCAGCGCAAGGCGTACGAGGCCGTGGGCGAACGCGTGTTGTCGCGGCTGATTGAGGCCGTGCCAGCAGAGGCTGCGGACGACCTGCGCATTTCGGTTATGACTGCGCTGGCCGAAAGCCACCGCGGCGAGCGGGAGGAAGAAATTTGTCTGCGCGCGCTTGGCGGCATCCGGAAATATTTGACAGCCGAACGGACACGGCGCAAGCCCGCATCCACGAAACGGCACCGGGCCGCGCCAGTGCAAACGTCGCAGCTGCACCCGTCACAGGAGGGTACGTCCGAAGAGGCAGAACCAGCGCCGCCGCCAGAACCCGCGCCCGTGGCGCAAACCAAAGCGCCGGCAAAACCAGCCAAAGCGCCAGCCGCCACGCCCGAAAATCCTGAAAAGCCCACCAAAGACGCCGTCCCAACCATCAGCCTTACTCAGCCGTCCGAAAAACCAAATGATGCCAAAAGTGCACCAGACGACGCCCTGCCGCGCCCCGTGCGAGCAGTGGTCAAGGGCCAGGCTGTCATCAAAGTTCGCGGCCGCCTGCCGGAAAGCAGCATCCCGCGCATGGAAGAGCTGGAAAAAGCGTCCGACGAAACCCTGTGCAACCTGTTGCGAGAAGACGACAAACTGGCCGCGCATGTCCTGCTGCAACGCTACCATCGTTTTATCTACAAAAAAGCACATCAACAGCTGCGCCGCCAAAAAGCAGCTCGCCTGTTGGATGTAGACGACCTTGCCCAGGAAGCGGCCATCATATTTTTGGAAACTGCCAAACGATGGCACGCCGGGGAGGCATCCCTTGCTACTTTTATGTTCGAGAACATAGAATATAGGCTGTTACAGCGGGCGAACGAGCTCGCGTTCCTTGTCCGCGTACCCCATAACGTTGCGCAAGACCTAGTAAATATGAACAAGCTTGACACGAGCCGGGCCGGCAAGGGCCAAAAGCGCCTCACCCCCGAAGAAGTTTCCGCAGAATTTGATATCCCGGTACGGGCAGACGAGAAGCATCGTTCTGCACTCGTATATCTACGAGCGTCCATGCTGCGCACCTTCATGGGGTCGCTGGAAGGCGGATTTGGGCGCGACTACGATGACGATGCCAGCCCCGCCTCCATGCTAGACTACTCAAAAGGCGTACGCCCAGTGGAAGGCGAGCTTCCGCCCGACCCATTTGACGAAGTGGCCGGCATTATGCTGCGTAAAAAAATAGACGAAATACTTGGAACCCTCAGCGAACGCGAAGCCGGGGTCATTAGCATGCGTTTCGGCCTGACCGACGGCCAGCCGAAATCACTCGACGACGTTGGCAAAGTGTACGGCGTCACCCGGGAGCGCATCAGACAAATTGAAATCAGAACCATGGAAAAGCTGCGCCAGCCCGCCCGAAGCCACGCCTTGCGAGATTTCTGGGGCGACAAAAAACGAAAAGACAAAAAGAGCGAGACGAACGAAACGAACGAAACAAGCGAAACGTTGGACGGCGAAGCATAAGCTGCTATGCTGGCGCATATGAAAGCGCGCCAAAGACGACAACTGACCGGGCTGATTACGCTGGCAATTGTGCTGTTTGTGGGCGCAGCGCAGCACTTTGGCTGGCTAAAGCAAGCCGGGCAGCAGGCCCAGCAGACAGCCACCAACGCCCAGCCATCGGGCTTGTATAGCATTAATCACTTTGTGGATGGCGACACCATTGCCATCAACATGAACGGCAAAACCGAGACCATCCGGCTCATTGGCGTGGACACGCCGGAAACGCACAAGCCCCACACACCTGTTCAGTGCTATGGCCCGGCTGCGGCTGCATACACCAAAACGCTCATTGGCTCGGGCAAAGTGCAGCTGGTGTCCGACCCTCAAAGCGACAACCGCGACCGCTACGGCCGGCTGCTGCGCTACGTCTACCTGCCTGACGGCCGGTTGGTGGAAGACGAGCTGATCAAAAACGGCTATGGTTTTGCCTACACCCAGTTTCCGTTTTCCAAGTCTCGCCAGTTTGTAGCCGACCAGCAAAGCGCCCGCGATGCCAGTAAAGGCCTGTGGGGCAACTGCCAACCCTACCAGGAGTCCAGCGGACGCTGGCAAACAAATAACGCGCAGTAGTGCTCTGGCGCGGACGTGAAGCGGGCAGGCTAGTCGGCAATGGGGCTGACGCGCTGCTCGTACGCCGACCGCGTTAGGCTGCGCAGCGAAAACCGCCGCGTGGCCGGGTTGTAGCTGCGGTGCATAAGCCGCAGGGCAGGGTAGCATACCACCGTGGCGGCCAGCACCAGGCCAACGTGCCAGCGCGCGGTCAGAATGTCATGTGCCGCATAGGTGCGCGGCGCGGCTAGCACATAGTGGGTGAAGTCGCGGACGTCGGTTTCAATCCGGCGGGCAGACGTTGTCACCCGCAGGTCTGCCGAAAACCGCACCTGGTTCACGCCAGCCATGTGCGCCGCCAGGTCCAGGTCCTCGTGGAACGCGCCCACATGGCACAACCGCCGCCGTACAGACCGCCAGGCCTCGCGCCGCATAGCCATGTTGCCGCCGTACAAAAACATACGGCCGCGCGCTTCCATGTGCCGCGCCAGGTAGCGGCGAAAGAACAGCTCCAGCCGCGCCACCGCTTGCTGGCAGGCAATGTCATAGTACGAAATAGCGCCCGTGACGGCGTCCAGCTGCGGGTCGTTGGCAAAAAGCCGCTGGATGGTTTCCACCCAATGAGGGTCTGGCAAGCCGTCGGCATCCAGTCGGGCAATGACATCGCCGCGCGCCGCGTTAAAGCCGGCGTCGCGCGCCCAAGCAATGCCGCGCCGCCGGCACCGCACCACGCGCACAAACGAGAACGACCGCGCCAGCATTGCCGTCCGGTCGCTGCTGCTGTTGTCCACCACAATCACCTCAGCCGGGGCGACCGTCTGGCGCGCCACCGCTTGCAGGCAGGCGCGAATCTGGCGCTCTTCGTTGTAGGCTGGTATAACTAAACTGACACGTATATTTCGTTTCATCATATATATAGTACGGCAATGTCCAAACATTCACGATCATACTTGCACAAGCTGGCGCACGGCTTGAGGAAAACCGCCCACGGTGCCCGGCGGGGCATGCATCGCTATTGGCGGCAAAACTGGTGGAACAAGTTTGCCGTGGTGCTGGTGGGCGTGTTGGCCGTGCTGATTGGCACCATGTACGGCATTGCCCGGTGGTACATTGCGTCGGAAGCGCACAAGCCGCTGGCGCTGGGCGCGTCGTTTGTGCCAGACTACGCCCAAAGCTTGGGGCTGGACCCGCAGACCACGCTGCACGCCATGCTCACCGATCTGCACATTCGCCACCTCCGCCTGGTAAGCTACTGGAGCGACATGGAGCCGGTGGCCGGCCACTACGACTTCAGCCAGCTGGACTGGCAGTTTGCCCAGGCCGAGGCCGCGCATGCCAAGGTCAGCCTCAGCCTTGGCCTGCGTCAGCCGCGCTGGCCGGAATGCCACATGCCAGACTGGGCCGCCGGCCAGTCCCAAGCCCAGTGGCAACCCCAGCTGGAACGCTTCATGGCTGCCGTGGTGCAGCGCTACCAGCACTCGCCCAGCCTGGAAAGCTACCAGGTGGAAAACGAGTACTTCCTGCGGGGCTTTGGCACCTGCACCAACTTTGACCGCGGGCGGCTGGTCAGCGAGTTCAACTTGGTCAAGCGGTTAGACCCGCACCACACCATTATTATTGCGCGCAGCAACAATGGCATTGGCATGCCGCTGGGCAAACCCACACCGGACCAGTTCGGCATTTCCATATATAAACGGGTGTGGGATGCCAACATCACGCACCGCTACCTAGAGTACCCATTCCCGGCATGGTACTACGCCTTTTTGGCCGGCACGCAAAAAATTCTGACCGGGCACGACATGGTTGTACACGAGCTGCAGGCCGAGGCCTGGCCGCCAAACGGCAAAGCCATTGGCGATATTAGCCTGGCCGAACAAAGCAAATCCCTGGATGCCCAGCGCCTGCGCGATCGGTTTCAGTACGGGCGCGCTACCGGCATGCGCAGCATTGATATGTGGGGCGCCGAGTATTGGTACTATCGGCTGATCTTCGAACACGACGACAGCCTATGGAATGTGGCGCGGGCGCAGTACGCGCAGGGGCAGTAGGCCGCCGGGGGGCTAGGCGGCCGGCACCTGCGCGCTGTCCGAACGCAGCAGTGGCGTTAACACGGCGGCAATGCGGGCAGGGTTCATTTGCTCGTCATTGTGGCAGCCGTGGACCGGGTGGGGCGTGCCGTTGTCTGCGGCCTCCCAGCCAATGGGCATAGTCCACGAAATGTCAGCATCTTCATTTTGCCGAAACAGTTTGGCCATAACCGTAGCGTGCTCGTACTGCGAGTACACGCGGTCGGCACCGTACGTCACCACTGCCAGCGAGCCAACGCTGGACAATAGCCGCGGGTAATCTATGCGGCGCGTGGCCAGCTCGTGCACCTCACGCGCGCAACGCAACACGTTGGCGCGGACGTGGCCTAGGCCGGCACGAAGCATCTCGCGGTCCGGGTCGGGGAAGCCATGGCCATCGGCACGTGCCTCGGCCCATGTTTCGCGCATAAATCGCCGGATCAGCTGCCCGTGCGTTTCCCGCGCATGCGTGCCAGCCGGCGCCAGCAGCACTGCGGTGGAATCTTTGAAGCAGGTGGCGCCGCGTTGCTCGGCCAGGTGCGTCATGGCTTCAAAAACTAGCGCACCATAGCTGTGCGCCACCACATCTACACCCATTTCACCATCCAGCAAATCTTCGGACTCCAGCACGGCCATAAAGTTGCGCGCCTGCGTGTACGTGGCATTGCGCCGGCCGTTGGGGCCGCGAGACACGCCTTTGCGGTGTTGGTCTGGCAAAATAATGTCAAAATTGCGCGTGGCCATCTCGGCGGCAAACGGCGCCTTGGCCACAATTCCTTCGGTAAACCCAGGCACAAACAGCACCGGCCGGCCGGTAGCCTCGGCGGTGTACAATCGCACGTAGGGCATAACCTGGTTGACGCCCGGCAGCGGCGCCACCGACCATTCGCCGGTCAGCTGGGTTATAACTTCGCCGTCAGAAAAAGCAGACAGCTGCTGCACATAGGTATCACTAAAATGGTGGCGTTCAGGTGTTGGAGACATAGACAATAAATCTTGTGCCAATAATCATGCCATGCGCCCGGGCATTTGTCTACCCAAAAACACAAAAGGAGCATACCGGGAATGCACCAAGGGAATTTTCTTGGGCGCGGCGCCGGCCAGCCGGGTGTATACTAGCAGCGATGGGCGCGCTGCATTTTTGCGCAACCATAGAGAAGGAGCGATTGCCGCAGGGCAGTTGCCAGACAACATAGATTTCCGCATCGCGCCAACCAAGGAAGGCATCATGGCACCACAGACGTTTCGTTCCTGTATGGCCGAGGAGTGGAGGAACCGCTCCCTGACGATGCACGTGGCACTCACCCTGGTGGGCGCCGTCACCATCCTCTTGACCACCGCGCTCTTCACCCAGCACATGCCGGCGGTGAGCATGGTGATCACGGCGCTGGTCATGGGCTTCGGCATCGACGTGGGGCAGATCTTCGCCCTGGCACGGACCAGGCGGCGCCAGCAGAAGGCCCTCAACTACCTTCCGCCCAACCCCCTGTAAGCCGGCACACACCGGCCGGGGGCGCGGCCGCCATGCACGTAGCGCTCTTGCCTGCGCACTTGCATGGCGGCCACCGCCTACGTTCAACTTCGCCCGCCAATCCTCCTTCTCATACTTCACCTCGCTACCTGGCTAACCGTACAGTTCGCTTATTTCTTTTTTTATACTATAATATATGAGTAGACGTTCCTCGTTTACACACCCGAGTGAGAGGTGACACCAAAAGTGCACAAGTCTTTTGCTGCATGCTTTGCGTACGCCTGGCGACGTATAACGCCCGCGGAGCACGCCTGGCGTGCCGTCGTGGCCAGCTGCGTTTTCGGCATCGTGTTGCTGCTGGTCCAGCCGTCAATACTGTGGGGCGCTCCGCTCGATGGATTGGCCTACCAGCTCAGCTGGGTCGTCGGCCAGGCAGTGACCTGCAGATACTTCAACCCGGCGCACCAAGGCCCAGCCCGCACGCCCCCGACCGGCCGCTAGTCCCAGCCAACCGGCATCGCCCCAGCAACCCAGCCCGCCGCCCAAACGGCCGCCATGCACGCTCCCGCCCAAAAGGAGCCTGCATGGCGGCCACGCCGAAC